>Ga0316226_1000081_pt1 | contig 152482 bp, 118 predicted proteins | sample TBH18017metaG_FD_206009 | JGI IMG/M metagenome (GOLD analysis project Ga0316226, IMG submission 206009) | Freshwater microbial communities from Trout Bog Lake, Wisconsin, USA - TBH18017 | ecosystem: Environmental > Aquatic > Freshwater > Lake > Hypolimnion/Profundal zone | place: USA...
GTTTATAACAGATTTTATTTTTTCAAAGTTAACTCTCGATAAGAGTTGCGAAAAATACAGGAGCCTCTACGAGGAGTGCCTGAGTATCGGGAGATTAGCTGCATGAATTTTTAACGGAGTATTGATTCATTAATCTTCCGAAATCAGAAAAGTAATATGTTTTTTCTGAAAAAATTTCTGAAAAAATTCGGAATAAAGTTATTTTATTGATGAGTTGGGGAGGTGGTGATCCTTGTCAACGAGGGGGATAGGTAACCAGGATTAAGATACAGGGTGTTAATTGACCTTTTAGAGCCTCAACATTATAAAAATATTTTCCGGTATTATTTGTAGCAATACCTCTTCATCACCTTGTAGGCTTCGGAGATACCGAGCTCGCCGGCGCGGCTGAGGTCTTCACAACCGGACTGGGAGTCGCCTATCATGATCTGAACCAGGCCGCGGTTGAAGAGGGCTTCGGCGAAATTCTTACGAAGGCTGATGGCTTTGGTGAAATCCTCCAGGGCCCGATGGTAATTGCCCATCTTGCAGTAAACAATGCCGCGGTTGTAATAGGCAAAGAAAAAACCCGGGTCTAACCTTATGGCCGATTCAAAATCGCAGACTACTGCGTCGTAAGTATGCTCAATCTCGGTTGTTGTGGTGTATTGCTCTTTGTTTTTGGGCTTGGAGGCGGCTATGGTGATCTGCTGGTCGTAATTATCAAGTTTGTTGATGAGTTGTATCAGGTCGTAACGGGTGATTGCCCTGCAGAAATAGGGTAGGGCGTAAAGAGTGTCGAGCTCTTCGGCAGCTGCATAATCGTTGAAGGCGTCATTGTAACGTTTAAGTCCCGAATAAGCAACGCCTCTCTGCAGGTATGCGTCGGATGTTTCGGCTCCTTTGACTATCCTTTCGTTCTGCACCTCTAACTGTTTATTGCAAAGAGAATCGGTGATGAGGTATATATTGATGGTAAGCGAAAGGATGCCGGTACAATAATGGCCTTTATGATAAGTATCATAAAGCTCTATCACATCATACCCGGCTTTACCCTGGAAAAGCTTGAACATCGGTATGAGCTGTATGTCAACGCTCTGGTTCTGGAACTTGCTGTTGCCGGTGTTCATCTCCTCAAAGTCCCCGCTCAGCTTCACAAGGCTCTGTAAAAAGTCTTTCTTCTTAGTAGTGAGGCTGTCGGCGGGCATATTGTTCTTCTTTGCGAAATCCATGGCGGTTTTATAATCTTTCTGGGCACCGGCCAGGTCCTTCAGCTTGAGCTTGATCTCGTACCTCGCATACCATGCATCTGTATAATCGGGAAGCAGCTCGATGGTCTTGTCCATATCCTCAAGCGCACCTTTCAGGTCGTTTTCCTGCATCTTCATCAGACCCCGGTAATAATAACTTACAATGTTCTTGGGGTTGAGCTTGATCACCTTGTCGAAGTCGGCAATGGCCGATTTCCTGTCGTTCATATCGTTATACAATATGGCGCGGTTGAAATACGCATAGGAGTTGTATGGCGAAAGCCTAATGATCTTAGCCAGGTCGACCAGGGCTGCCTTATTGTCTTTTTTCTTGATCAGGGTGATGGAACGGTCAAAAAGGGCGAAGATATTGTTGCTGTCAAGAGCGACGGCCTTGTTGAAATACACCAGGGCCGAATCGTAATTCGATTTATCGGTCCAGCCTGTCCCAAGCTGAATGTATGCAAACAAATTAGCAGGATTGATCCCAATTGCTTTCTTCAGGTCCTCTACTGCTGCATCAAAACGGTCAATTTCCATTTCCGCGGCGCCTTTGATCACGTAAACGGTCTCGTTTTCACATTTCAGCCTGATCGCGCGGTTGCAATCGTTAAGGCAGGCATAATACTTTTTCAGGAACAACTTGATCCTGGCCAGGGTTAGAAAGATCTCCGAATTGGTGCTGTCTATCTTTGAAGCGGTAGAAAGGTCCTCAATGGCTCCATTGTAATTCTGCATCTGGCTCCGAACCTGGGCACGGCTCACATAGACATCAGGCAGGTAAGGGAACAGGGAGATGGATTTTGAAAAATCCTGTTCGGCGCCAATGTAATCGTCAAGGCTGAACTTGGTGAAACCCCTCAGGTAATAAAATTCGGGAACCTGAGGATCGCTCTGTATGGCAAGGTTGAGGTTCTTGAGGGCTTCCACGAACTGCCCTGCACGGAGCTGTGCCTGGGCATCGCGAACATAGGTGTTCATAGCCTGTGGCCTGGCGCTTATGCCGGTGAACACAAAGGCTATAATCAGCCATATTACAAGGGTAGGGTAGAGTTTCGGCATCTTCAGCTGAGCCCGGGTAAATCCTCAGTTAAAACGTTAAAAACGCCCGGGAACCTTATTTATTGCAGGTGCGAAGATAAGTAAAATTGACAGACGGGTTCGGGGCCAGGGGTGAACTGCAGGGCCAGACTTTATGATAACTTAATCTTTGGCAAGTTTCGAACTCCCGAGGCAGTGGCCTTCACAGAATACCCTCAGTACATACAGCCCTCTGCCCAGGCCGCTGGTGTTGATGGCTGGGTTACCACATTTCCCACTAATTAACGTTCTCCCGCTGATGTCCATAATGATATAATTGATGACTGCGGATGAGGGAGCGCAGGGTTCCAGGTTCACAGTTTCATGGCATGGATTGGGGTACAGCCTGAAGCCTGGTCCTTGCCCGTTCAATGTTTCTATGCCTGAGGATGAATCTCCCCCGATCATGATGCCGTTCCCGAAGGATGTGACCCATGTTTCGTTAAGGTTGAAAGGATTGTAAAAAACCCTCATGGGATGCCTGAACGGATAATTTGTTACCTGGGTGAACGTGGGGCTTGCTGCCGATGCATTGCTGCTGTGCCATAAACCTTCGGTCTCGGTGGTGAAGTACATCTCATTCGGATTGCCGGGTTTCAGAGTGCAGGAATTAACCCTGATGTCGTCGTTGATCCTTGTCCAGCTTTGTCCCTGGTTGGTAGTTTTAAACAAACCTCCTGTCCCCTGTATCCCCGAAGTGCCCCATCCCTGGAAGACGCCGGCATACCATACTTGACCGCTGGCATCGTTGGGATCGACCACCACATCCATGGTCCAGAAACGCATGTTCTGATCCGAGCGATCGTACCAGGTCGATGAGGAACTGCTGTATAAATAGACTCCCGAACTGTCGGTGAAAGCTGAAGAAGTGGTTGGTTTTCGGGCAGAGAAGCTGCAGACGAGGTCGCCGTTGCTAAGTACGTTGATGGCGTTCGGATGCCCGTTACTCCTGGGTGGGGCAGGGAGCTTGCTCCAGGTCGAAGCGGCTCCGGAACTAAGGTTAGAGGTCATCCAGATGCCGCCTGTCGCCTGCTTGTTGTGATGCAGTACGCTGGCGTACATCTTTTCGGGGTTCGAAGGATCCAGGGCTATCCACACCACGGGATGCCCGAAATTATGTAGCATGCTGAAGCTGCTGCCGTTGTCGGTCGAAATATAAACAGCTCCCGTTCCTGCATCGATCTGGGCGTCGTATATCCTGGTGCTCTGGAACATGTCGTGAATGTTCGAAGTACAAGCATAGATCTTGCCATTCGGATGCTTAACAATTCGGTAAACGGTGTTCTGGGTAAGGTTCGGGATGAACTTCCAGCTTTCTCCCTTGTCGGCGCTCATGATGCCGTTTATGTCGGAATACGCGGCCATCATGTTAAGGCTGTCAGTCCACAGAATCTGCCAGCAGGAAGTGTTCTCAAGCCCGATGCCGTGATACTTTTTCCCGGTGGGCGTGGGGTTGTTCATGGGGTTTTCATCGGCATGACTTAGGTATTGCTGGTGCCATGTCAAACCTCCGTCGGTGGTGATATGCGCACAGGAATAATCGCTGAGCATCACCGTATTCGGATCATCCTGTGCAACAGTGAAACCAAACGGGGCCTCAGGAAAACTCCAGCCATGGGCCCCTCCGTATCCTGCCCATCCGGTATAAATATCCTGGTTGTTGGTGGTGAGAAAAACATGGGTCCAGCCCGAGCCATTCACCGATTTCATCACGATAGGAGCTCCTGCCGAGCTTCCCCCGCTCAGGTAAGCGGTCGTAATGTCATCTGCAGACATTCCCACAAAAACCGGAAAATCGCTGCCCAATGTGATGCCGCTGATCTTCGACACCCAGGTGCCTCCTGCATTGTCCATCTGGTAAACTCCTTTCATGGCATTCCAGTAATCGCTCCCGTACTGGTAACCGGCCCAGACTGCGGCGGCTGTTAGACAGAAAAACCGGGTGGTCCCTCCCTGTTTTGCACCTGCAAAAGATAAGATATATTCTGTGGATGGCATGCCGGTAATGCTCATGGTGCTGAAGCTTGCGCCGTTATTCACCGATACCAGCAAGCCGTCGTTGGTGCCTATATAGATATCGGGGCTGTCGAAAAAGATGCCTGCAATATGGTTGCCCGATCCGTTGTCGAGGCAGGTGTGAACCTGGTGAAACGACGCTCCTCCATCCGCAGAGAAATAAATAGTTCCGTAATCGGCTATCATCACAAGGTTTGGATTGTCATAATCAGCAAGTAAGCGTAAGATGCTGCCGTTGGGTTGCGATGGATAAGGGTTCCCGCTGATCACGTTCCAGGTACTACCTCCGTCAGTGCTTTTCATAGGCCTGATGTAATCCATGCCCTGAGTCGAGGTGTAATCTACGCAATACCTTACCTGGGGGTCGCTGGTAAACTGCACACAGGCGTCATGCCCGCCCTGGATCTGAAGAAAATTCAGGGTTTTCCAGGTATACCCCAGGTCGGTCGTTTGAAAGACTTCTCCCATGTCACAGCTCATGTATATCTCGTTGTGATTTGCCGGGTTTATTGAAGGGGAAAAAAGGGCGCCGCCACCTCCTATTCCCCTGCTGCTCCATGCCGCCGGGACCTGGGCATTATTGTTACCGTGAAGGATGAGGCTTAAAATTACAAGGAGGAAGAAATTTTTCATATGCAGCGAGATTGGTTTATTATTAAGAGTTGAATTTCAGCTTTGGGTTGCTTGAATAAATTTTTTTTTTCAGTAAGAGGCAACCACGTAAAATACTCCCTGTCATTATATCGTGAAAGGCTCATGTTCCTTCCGGTTGGGTTCAGTGCCCACGAACTCCCGGGGGGATCAAGAGGCGTAAACCCGCCCATGTGGCGGACAAATAAAAGGCTGTCGCTTTAGCAGGATGACAGCCTTTTTGTTAATATTTCGTATCTTGCTTGCTTATTAAGCATGCTTTTCCTTTTAAATACCTTTCTTATGAAAAAGATACTCACCTCCGTTTTCTTCCTGGCCCTTTTTGTTACAGCTTACTCACAAGCAGACCAGCAAACTCAGAACAAGAGCGATAAGCAGGAGTTCAAAACAGTATTTGGCAATGGCAAACATTGCGCTAAAATTCCTTTGGGCTATTTCCTTGAATTCAATGCGGCATACACCATGTTTGGCTCACATAACGTTTTCCTCCCGGGTTTCAGCGGAGGTTTGATCCTTAACCACTATTGGACCATCGGGCTTAGCGGAAGCCTCCTCGGTAATCCTCATGGCCTGTATTACGACAGCATTTATTACGATACCATTGGAAGGCCAAAGAAAGGGGCTTACCTGCACGGGGGATATGGAGGATTGTTGCTTGAATACACTCTTCTGCCAAATTCCGTAGTCCATGTTTCATTTCCTCTGGTGATCGGGATGGGGTATATGGTCTTCATGAGCCAGAACCACTATGAACATAATAATACCAACTGGACCGAAGATCAGCATAATTACAATGTTGCCGATACATACTGCTTCGTAATAGAACCAGGGGTCCGTGCCGAATTCAACCTCGTGAGGATGTTCAGGCTGGGCATCACCCTGAGCTACCGTTACAGCCCCAACTTCAGCCTGGCAGGCATTTCAAAATACGAACTTAACCAGTTCAACGCTAAACTAAGCCTCAGGTTCGGAAAATTCTAAACCGTAAACCGAGTCACGGTTCACGAGTCACGGTTCACGATTTCTTTAGTAGGTCGCGGATCTCGGTCAGCAATTCCTGTTCCTTTGTAGCCGGAGGGGGAGGAGCAGCTACTGCTTCCTTTTTCTTTGAAAGAGAGTTGAGTCCCTTCACCATCAGGAATACCGAAAATGCCACTATGGTGAAATCAACCAGGGTCTGTAAAAAGTTCCCGATCTTCATCGTCACTGCATCCTTGATGATTTTGCCCGTGGCAGGATCAGTGATGGCGTCTTTCATGGTTATTTTAATATCCGTGAAATTGATGCCGCCCACCAGCAGCCCTATCGGTGGCATGATCACATCACTGACCACCGATGATACGATCTTCCCGAATGCGGCCCCGATGATGATACCTACCGCCAGGTCGATCACATTGCCCTTCATTGCAAAATCCCTGAATTCTTTTATCATGTTCATAGATGTTTTGTTTTTAGTTATTATTATTTTTATTTCGCTTCTCGCTACCTCGCTACTTCGCTAACTGTTTTCGCTACCTCGCTACCTATAATCCTTCCCTCACCTTTCCCCCTTGCACCGCGATTATTACCGATGCAGGCGTCAAACTGCCTGACGTTGCTACCACTTCCATGCTTCCCTGGCCGCGTGGCGCCTGAACGATCAACTGGCATTTCCCGTTGAACAACTGCCTCTGCCAGCTTCCTTCCTTGCATTTGTCGGCTTCATGGCTGCTTGGATCGCCATTGCCAACGCCAATGATCCGGCCTTCGCCTTTCAGCTCAAATTTAATGAGGTTCATGGCATCGGGGACTTCACGGCCTTTTTCATCAAGTACGCTTACATTCACCACGCTCACATCCTCCCCATCGGCATCGATGGTGGCCCGGTCGGGACTCAGGACTATCGTCAGCGGTTCGCCCGTGGTTTCTATCTTCGTCACAAGCTTCTTCCCGCCTTTCACTCCGCGGGCTTCAAGGGTTCCGGGTTTATATGCCACCTTCCACTCCAGGTGGGAGTTCAGGGTCATGGTTTTTGTGCCGAGGCTTTTCCCGTTCAGGAAGAGTTCAACTTTTTCACAGTTCGAATTGCACCATACGCTGATGCTGTCACCCTCATGCCCTTTCCAGTTCCAGTGGGGGTATATATGAAGGACGTCATCCGTAGTCCACCAGCTTTTATAATAAAAATAATTGTTCTTCGGAAACCCGCACATATCCATGATCCCGAAATGGGAATTGATGCATGGCCATTCGTAAGGCGTAGGCTCGCCGCGGTAATCGAAGCCGGTCCACACGAAAGCTCCTAGCAGGAAAGGCCTTGCAGAATAGTACCTCCACCAGGTCTCGGCCAGCGCTCCCCAGCCGGGATAGGTCACATCGTAATCCGGCACATAGCCTTTTACTGTGTCTTTTTTATAGATGCCGCGGGTGCATAGCGTGCTTGCTTCCTCGCTTCCCATGAGGATCTGCTGAGGATGTTCTTTATGGTATTTGTCGATGTCGGCGTTGTTGTTCATGTAATTGAACCCTCTGATCGGCATGAGCTCGTTCACTCCCTTGTATTCGTTGCCGTTGTTCCCGGCATAGGAATACAGCCTGGTGGGATCGAGCTGTTTTAGCCTTGCAATAAGCGATTTCGCAATGTTGTGGCCTGTCTCGTTGTTCTGCACAACCCATTCCTCGTTGCCGATCGACCAGAGAAAAACGCTGGGATGGTTGCGGTCCCTTTTGACGAGGGTCTCGAACTGTCCCATGTATTCGGGCGAGCTTCCCATCAGCCTGGTCTCGTCAAAAACCAGCATCCCCAAACGGTCACAGGCTTCGAGCAGTTCGCGGGTGGGCGGATTATGGCTGGTACGGTATGCATTGCAGCCCATTTCTTTGAGTTTCTCAATTCGGTAGTACTGCAACCTGTCGGGCAATGCGGAACCTACCCCGGCATGGTCCTGGTGGCAGCATACACCATAAATCTCAACCCTTTTCCCGTTCAGGAAAAGGCCTTTGTCCACATCGAATTCCAGGGTGCGTATGCCGAATTGCGTGGAAATGCTGTCGGTGACAGTTCCATAGACTTTTACCAGCGAAACCAGGGTATAAAGGTTTGGTGTTTCAATAGACCAGAGCATGGGGTTCTTCACGGTAATGCCAGTAGATTCAGTGACTTTTTGAGAGGGTTGGGCCGTAAGTCCTTTGTTCAGGGACGATGCCACCATCTTGCCGTCCGGGCCAAGCACCATGCTCTCCAGTTCAAAACCGGCTTCTTTTTCGCCCTGGTTGATCACTTCGGTCTGGACCATGACAATGGCATCGGACCCCCTTACTTCGGCATGAACGAACACCCCGTAGGCAGGGATATGAAGCGGATCGTATTTCTCCATCCAAACATGCCTGTAAATTCCTGCGCCTTCATAGAACCAGCCTTCGTATTGCGAAGCATCGGCCCTCACCACCAGTACATTCTTTTTCCCGAACCAGATGTAATCGGTCACGTCGAACCCGAATTCGGAATACCCGCTCATATTGCCGCCCATATAATGTCCGTTGAGCCATACCTTACAGTCGCGGAATACTCCGTCGAACCTTATCCTGATGCGTTTGCCCCGGTCTGTTTCGGGCAGGCTGAACGACTTGCGGTACCAGCCGATGGTGTTTTCGGGATATTCTCTCCCGGCGGGTTTGTAGCCATGACTCAGCACATTGGGATTTTTGCTTTTCACGAAATCCTGCTCAACCATCCAGTCATGCGGGAGGTCGAGCTGCCTCCAGCCCGAATCGTCAAACCCCGGGGCAACAGCACCGTAGGCTTCGCCGGCCTTGGCAAAGAGAGCTTCTGCCCCGTAACCAAAATCTTTGTCGGCGGATGAGGAACTGCCAAGGCTGAACTTCCACCCGCGGTCCATAAGGAGGTTGACACGCGGGCTGCTTCCATAAGAATGGATGGCTGCGACACAAAGGATAATGCAAAACAGGCTTGGCAATTTTTTCATTTTGGGGTAAGATTTATACAACTCAAAAGTAACAAAAAATCCGGAGCGGCCCGGATGCTGTTTCTCATGAGCCATTTACTTAAATTAAACCATGGTTCACGCCTTTTACTAATTTTGCATTACAGCTTAACCGTGAACCGTTAATCGTGAACCGATACGAGTCACGGTTTACGATTAACGGAAAAGATGAGAAGCAAACTCTGGAACAGGAATTTCACGTTGCTTACAGCCTCCAATTTCCTGATGTGCTCGGCTTATTATTCTCTTATCTCGACTCTCCCCTTGTATGTTTCGGATGTGCTTCATTCACCTCATTCGGTCGTTGGGCTGGTGCTTTCGGCTTATGCAATCGCAGCTATACTGGTAAGACCGTTTACAGGCTTCGGCCTTGACTACTTTGGCCGTAAGACCATATTTATCGCCTCCCTCCTCGTGTACGCTCTGATCTTCAACGCCTATATGTTCGCTTCCACCGTAATGATCATACTCTTCCTCAGGTTTGCGCATGGCCTCACCTGGGGACTTACCACTACGGCGAATACAACTATTGCCGGGGATATCATACCGGGCGAGAAGAGAGGGGAGGGATTCGGTTTGTTTGGAGTCTCAACAACGGTCGGAATGGCCCTGGGGCCTCCTTTGGGGACATTCATCCTTCAGCACTGGGGTTACAATGCGATGTTCGTTGCAGGTTCATTCGTAAGCATCCTAAGCATGTTGCTGGCCGGCATGATGAGATACCCGGCTTATACCCCGCTTCCTGAGAACAAACAGTTCAAATGGAAAAATCTTTTCGAAGCCAGTACCGTGATCCCTTCGGCAAATCTTCTCATCATCGGCCTGGCATACGGCGGGCTCATCTCCTTCATAGCCTTGTACGGCAAGGAGATCGGGATTAAAAATCCTTCAGGATTTTTCCTTGTTTATGCACTCGGGATAATCACCTCCAGGTTCTCGGTAGGCAAAGCTTTGGACAGGAATGGCCCTCGCCTGGTGATCATCTCCTGCCTCACCCTCATCATCATAGGATACCCCTTGCTGGCGCTTGTGCGCAATCCCTGGGGATATTACACCGCTGCGGTGATCCTCGGGCTTGGCAACGGTGTGGTCTGGCCTACATTCCAGGCAATGGTCAATAACATCGTCCCTCCCAACCGCAGGGGAGCCGCCAACTCCACCATCTTCATCGCAATGGATCTCGGCATGGGTCTCGGTATGTTAATCGCCGGCATGCTTTCGCAGAAATACAGCATATCCCTGGCCTTCCTCTGCTGCGCAGGCTATGCCGCCACCGGCCTTGTCCTGTTCCGCCTCTTCACCCTGAAGCACTACCTGAAAAGGAGGGTAATGGTGCTGCTCAACCAAAGTAGCGAGGTAGCGAGGTAGCGAAAACAAATAGCGAAATAGCGAAATAGCGAAATTTTCATCATTATTTTATTCCCCGGCCAGCGGAATTTCTCCGGTTCGCGCTGACGAAAATCAGCTGAAAATCTGCGGTCTTCGCCTAAAATTCCTATACCGCCCTGCTTCGCAGGTCTTAACGAGTAGGAATTTTTACGGCTCAGACCTTGATTTTTTTAACGCAGATTTTCTAATGCGCTCACATGGAAAATTCTGCTGGCCGTAGTTCATTTTGTATCCCTAAATTTTTAATTTCGCTACTTCGCTACCTCACTTCTCGCTACCTCACTTTTTACAAGGCGTTCACATGGAAAATTCCCCTGGCCGTAGTTTGTTTAAATTCTTAATTTCGCTACCTCACTTCTCGCTACCTCGCTACCTAAAAATAAACAGTATGAAACACCTCCTCCTTTTCCTGGCAACGGTTTTACTCAATGTCCCAATGTCTGCATCCTCCCAGCAGCACACCTTCAAGATCGGCCAGGGGGAATTCCTGCTCGATGGAAAACCCTTCCAGCTCATCAGCGGAGAGATGCATTTCGCACGCATACCCCGCGAATGCTGGCGCGACCGCCTGCATATGGCCAAAGCCATGGGGCTGAATACAGTTGCGACTTATGTGTTCTGGAACTACCATGAAACTGAAAAGGGGAAATACAATTTCAAAGAAAACGCCGACATTGCCGAGTTCTGCCGCCTCGCACAGCAGGAAGGATTGTGGGTGATCATCAGGCCGAGCCCCTATGCCTGTGCTGAATGGGAATTCGGAGGCTATCCCTGGTGGTTGCTGAGGGAGAAAGACCTTAAAGTAAGAAGCCAGGATCCCCGTTTCATGGAGATGAGTAAAAAATATTTTGCAGCTTTGGCGAAGCAGGTCGTTCCTATGCAGATCACCCATGGCGGACCTGTAATCATGCTCCAGATCGAAAATGAATATGGTTCCTATGACAAGGATAAGGTCTATCTCGGTAAATACAGGGATATCTACAGGGAAGCAGGAATTGATGTCGATCTTTACACCTGCGACGGGCCCTCCCAGATGCCTGCGGGTTATCTCCCCGGGGTTCTGCCTGCAGTAAACGGCCTCGACAACGTTAAAGAGGTTAAAGAGCTCATCAACAAATACAATGATGGTCACGGCCCGTATTTCATTGCCGAATGGTACCCCGCCTGGTTTGATTCCTGGGGTCAGAAACATCATAAGGTTCCTTACCAGGAATTCATACAGACTTATGATTCGGTGCTTGCAGCAGGACTTTCGATAAATATTTACATGGCTCACGGGGGAACCACCCGCTGGTTCTGGAACGGGGCCAATATGGGTAAGAAAGATCCGTACTCACCACAGACTTCCAGCTATGATTATGATGCGCCTATTGATGAAGCCGGCAATGCAACTCCGAAATTCATGGCTATGAGGGAAGTCATTATGAAACATCTTCCAAAGGATATTACACTGCCGGCTGTGCCCCAGAAGAAGAAAACAATCACCGTCCCGGAAATAAAACTTACTTCGTCTTCACCTTTGTTTGACAAGCTCCCGTCGCCAATCGCCGTTTCAAGGCCGTTGAGCTTCGAGGATTTCGGCCAGGGTTACGGGTTTATTCTTTACCGTACTTCGGTGAAAGGCCCGCTTAAAGGGCTTCTGAAGATAAACGGACTCAGGGACTATGCCCTGGTTTATCTCGAAGGGAAAAACATCGCTGTCCTGGACCGCCGCCTTAAACAGGATTCTCTCGAACTCAGCATCCCCGAAGGAGGTGCAAAGCTGGAGATCTTTGTTGAGAACAACGGCAGGATAAATTATGGTTATTATCTTAATGACAATAAACAGGGGATAACGGGGACTGTCACTCTTGACGATAAAGAGATCAAGGGCTGGAAGATGTATGGTTTCCCGATGAAAGATGCTGATGAAGTAAAATTCTCGTCTGCCAAAGCCCAGTCCGGGCCGGTTTACCGCAGGGGTTCATTCACACTTAGCGATACCGGGGATACTTATCTCGACCTCAGCGAATGGGGTAAGGGGCATGTATGGATCAACGGCCACAGCATCGGGAAATACTGGAGTATAGGGCCCCAGCAAACATTATACGTACCTGCCCAATGGCTAAAAAAAGGGCAGAATGAAATCATTATATTTGAACAACTGAAGCCAGAACAGGAAAGTATACGCTTTCTGGATCATCCAATTCTCGATGAGCTGGAAAAATAAAAAGCGAAAAGCGAAATTATTTCGCTTCTCGCTATTTTTTTATTTCGCTTCTCGCTACCTAGCTATCTCGCTACCTCTTTATTTCGCTTTTATTATCTCCTTCCGCCTCCGCCTCCGTGGCTGCCACCACCTCCTGAATTGCGCTGGAAGCTGCCTGCGTTCTGGTTCAGCTGCTGTGAGCGTTCACGATTCTGGCTTTGCCTGTCCATCGAAGGCTGGTCAAACCCCCCGTTGCCACCTCCCGAAGGGCGGCCCGCCGGCTGCTGTGTTGGCTGTGGAGCAGGCCTGGCTGAAGGCTGCTGGCTGGGTTGACCTGCCGGCCTGGTCGAAGGCTGCTGGCTGGGTTGTCCTGCCGGCCTGGCTGAAGGCTGCTGGCTGGGTTGTCCTGCCGGCCTGGTCGAAGGCTGCTGGCTGGGTTGTCCTGCCGGCCTGGTTGAAGGCTGCTGGCTGGGTTGTCCTGAAGGCTGGCCTGATGGTCTGCCGGAACCCCCATTCACATCCTGCCAGTTCTTCCCGTCGTTCTTCTGCCAGTTACTGTTCTGGTCTTTACGGTAAACATTCCCGTCTTTATCGGTGTAAACATTGTTCTTCGTATTGGGAGCAGTGCCGGCACGGGTTGTATTGCCCTGGCCTGACGGCTGGGTCGTTGGCTTGCTCCTGTCGTTTTGCTGCACCTGTCCAGGCCTGGTCGACGGCTGTGTCGTTGCGGTCCCTCTCCCGGCAGGAACGGTTCCCGGCCTGCTGTTCTGCCCCGATCCCGGCCTTGCCCCGGGCTGGTTGTTATATACGTTGTTACGGTTGTAGTTGTAATGGTTCACATTGACATTCACATAGGTATTGCTTCTGTATACCGGTGGGCGTGGTCCATAGTAATGATTGTAAGGTGGGCAGAAAGGAGGATGGTACATCGGTGGTCCCCACCATCCGATAGGACGGGGGCCGTAAAAACCGACAGCCATAAAACCCACCGACATACCCCAGCCAAAGCCCCACCCTGTCCAGGGATTGTAAGCCATTGCAAAACCATAGGTCATCGGCATGGGATAATAATACGGGCCATACCAGGGATTGTAATAAAACCCTGTTCCGTAAACGACGGTCGGTCCGTAAACATAGCATCCCGTATAGCCCGGAAGGTATCCGACGTAAACCACATCCGGAGTCGATTCATAAATATAAACGTACTTCACGTTATATACAGGATCATCGGGAGGGATATTCTGTATTTCGGCAGGGATCTCGGTAGCAACAGCCCAGGGTCCTGTAGGAGTGTTGCCAACAAACCAGATAGCGTTTTCACAAACATAATACGTCCTGTCCGACATGATCACTGTGCTGGAAGTGTTTGCAGCCCTGTATAAAAGCGTTCCCTTGATCTGGACGAACTTCGGATCCCCATTATAAGTCACATTGCAGGTTGCCGTCTTACGGTCAACTGCAGCTGTCTGGGGGATCTGGGCATCGAGAACAGCTTCCTTGGCGGCATCAGTGCCGGCTACGGAAGCAAGAACCTGGTCCTTGTCTGATCCCTCGGGGATATTGGCGAAATCTGCCGGCAGTTTGTCTGATGGGACGAAAGTCCAGGGTCCTGCCATCGCAGCTGCAGTGTACCAGCGTCCCGAAACAAGGATGTAATACATCTGCTTGTCGATATACATGAAAACATTGTTCTCGCTATTGTTCATATATAATAACTGAGTACCCTGGATGGGTGCAAAATCAGGTTCCCCGTTGCTTTGGACGAGTTCTGCCGGGGCTGTCCTCACCATGATCTGTGGAGGCGCGGCTGGAGCAGTTTTATCTTTTGATTTGTCGATCTTTTCATTGCTGGCTGCCGACTGCTGACTGCCGACTGCCGACTGCCCGTTGTCGTCTGCCGACTGCTGACTGCTGACTGCTTTTGCTTCTAACTCCTCCTGCAGCTTCCTGATATCCTTTGGCGGTTCTTTTATATTCGCCCATTGCCCCCTGACCACGTCATTTGTCTTATACCATAAAGAACTTCCGTAGAGGTAATATTCCTTGGTTGAAGGTTCCTGAACAACAAAATACGGTGTGTTGATGGCTTGGAGGATCTTTGACCCGGGAACGGGCTGGAACTTGGGATCTCCGTCAAAGATCACCAGCACGGTAGGTGTTTTGGTGAAGATGATCTCAGGAGGGGCATTATTAAGAGCCGACTCCTCTTTCATCACGGCTTTCGCATCCTTCAGTGTTGCGTTCAGCTCATCCATGGTCATGTCGAGGCTCCATTTCGGGATCTCGGTCTCAAGTGTATTCTTGAATTTGTCGATCTTCGTGGGATCGGTCTTGTCGGGATTCGGGAAGCGTACATTAAGTATCTTCACCCCGCTCATGCTGACATCCCTGCTGGTGCGGTCCACGGCAATATTGGTCTGGAACCATATAGCCCCGAAAGTCGGGGTCTGGCCGGTCTTTGTATAGGAAACCGCGGCTCTCCCGTAAAGCTTGATCCCTATAAGTGAATCAAGTTGTGGCTGGTAAACAAGGATTTTCCCGTTCGTCGTTGCAATCTGTTTTGGCCAGTTCGAAGGTGTTTCAGTTTTCGTCTGCGCCATCATCATGATGCTTAAGCTCAAGCCCAGGATGAAAATACTCATTCGTTTCATATAAGATGATTTTAGTCGTATACTCCGATATATCTTGATATAACAAGCCTCTGTATTTCTGAGGTGCCTTCTCCTATCTGAAGAAGCCTCTGGTCGCGGTAGAACCTTTCAACATCGTAGTCTCTCATCAGCCCGTACCCTCCGAAGATTTGAACGGCTTCATCTGCGACTTCCTTTGCTATTTCCGAACAATACAGCTTTGCCATAGCGGCTTCTTTTGCAAATGGTTGGTGATTTGACTTCAGCCATGCTCCTTTGTACAGCAAATTACGTGCCAGCTCTATTTTTGTTGCCATGTCGGCAAGCTTGAAAGCTATCACCTGGAAATGACCTATGGGCTTTCCGAATTGCTTGCGTTCTTTTGCGTATTTAAGAGCCATCTCGAAAGCTCCCTGTGCACAACCGAGCCCCATCGCGCCAATGGCAAGGCGCCCGCTGTCGAGGGTGTTCAGCATGATCTTTGATCCTTCACCCCGTTTACCGAGGAGGTTAGTGGCAGGCACCCTGCAATCATCAAAAAACAGCTGGGCGGTATCCGAAGCCCTCCACATCATCTTGCCATGCATGGGAACCCGCCTGAACCCGGGGGTATCTGCATCCACCAGAATAGTTGAAAACTCCTTTTGCCCGTTCTGCTCACCGCTGACCACCTGCACTGTTGCTCCTTTATTGATAGACGATGCGCCGTTGGTAATGAAGATCTTTGAGCCGTTGATAATCCATTGGTCTCCTTCAAGCCTTCCTGTCGTTTTGGTCGCCCTTGAATCGCTTCCTGCGTCAGGTTCGGTAAGCCCGAAAGCCCACAAAGAATCCCCCGTGGAAAGCATGGGGAGGTATTTCTGCTTCTGTTCACCGCTGCCGTAATTGAGGATGGGTCCCATCCCAAGCGAGATATGGGCTGCGAGTGTTGCTGCATGAGAGCCGTCAACCCTAGCCAGTTCTTCAACGGCTATCACATACGAAAGGGTGTCCATGTCAAGTCCTCCGTACTCCTGGGGAGTGCGTATTCCGAAAAAGCCAAGTTCTCCCATGCGTTTTGTCAGGGGGATTGAAAATTCTCCTTTCTCATCGAGTTCCCTTGCCTGGGGCTTGATCTCGCGCTCGGCAAAATCCCGCACGGTCTTGCGGATATTGTGGTGTTCTTCTGTTAATAACATGATGATATCTGGTTTTTGGTTAATTAATTATGATTTCAAAAAAAATACTTTTTTGCAAGGATTTCAGCCTGTAACAGCGCTTCATTGCTGATCCTGGCCTCCACTCCTTTTTGGCTGCAGAAATTGAGCAGGTCCCTGGTGTTCAGGTTTCCAAGCATGGTGTTATCGGCGAACGGACAGCCTCCCAGCCCTTCAACCACACAGTCGAAACGCCTGATGCCTTCATTGTAAGCTGCATCCAGCAGCTCAAACCAGTTGCTTCCGGCAGTATGCAAATGCAGACCGAATTCCACGCAGGGAAGATCATGCGTCAGCATTGAAAATACCTGTGAAACGGTTTCTTTGTCAATGAGAACGGAGACATTGGATAAAGGAATGGTCCGGACTCCCATTTTCTGCAGGCTGTCTGCAGCGGCTAATAAAGTCTCGGGCAGCCATTTTTCACCGTAAGGGTTGCCGAAAGCCATCGAAATGTAAACGACAGGAGTCTTGTTGGTTTTGCTGCATACGTTCAACAGGTAGTCTACGTTTGCAAGGGATTCATTATAGGTCGTGTTCATATTCCGTTTCAGGAAAGCGGGGGAGAATGAATGGGGATATGAGATAAAGTCTATCTCCTCCCGTTCGGCAACAAGTTCAACTCCTTTTTTATTCACAACCAGCATCATCAGCTTTGACTTATTTGACCTGAGGTCAAGACTGTCAAGGACCTCCATACTGTCGGCCATCTGGAGAATGGCCTTTGCCGAGACACTACTCCCGATCTCCACGGTATCAAAGCCTGCCTTCAGGATGGCATTGACATATTCCGCTTTCTGAGCCGTAGGTATTATCCTCTCAAGCCCCTGCATCCCTTCACGTGGTGATTCTATTAGTTTCATTCTTTCTTAAAGTCTATGTTCAGACAAAGTAGCGAGGTAGCGAGAAGCGAAATAGCGAAAAGCGAAATAAATTCATCATTCAAAATTCGAGTATTCGAGTATTCGAGTATTCATTACCCTCTTCCCGTCAGGTTCTTCGGTATCCTCCCGTTCTTAATGGCTTCCGACCGCAACCTCCTGCCGACAATACGTTCTACCATGCTGCCGATCTCGAGCACCTTATCCACATCCAGCCCGGTATCAATCCCCATCTCATCCATCATCACCACCATATCCTCAGTGGATACAAGACCTGTGATGTTGGCGTCTTTATAGTAATAGCTCCCTGTTCCGCTAACAGGCACCCCGCTTACGAAGTTGGCAGGCTGCCCGCCAATCCCTCCCATGGTTGATTCGAAATTCACCATCCCTGCCTGCAGAGCGGCCAGTACATTGGCCAGGCCCCATCCCCGGGTAGTGTGAAAATGAACGATCTGCTTTTCGGGTCGGGGAATGGCTTCCAGCAGCATGGAGTAATATTTATAAACCCTGTCGGGCGAAGCGCTTCCGTCATGATCGGCATGCTCCACATCGCTGGCGCCTATGTCAAACCAGCGTTTTGCAAACTCTATGGCCTTGCTCATCTCGGTAGGCCCTTCAATGGGACAGCCCCAGATCGTGCTCACCGTTCCATTTACTTTAAGCCCTGCGTCTTTAGCCAGGGGGATCCACTTTTCGGCCATCTTCCAGTAATCAGCCAGGCTCAGCCCGGAATTCTTCTGGTGGTGCGACTCGCTGGTCGATACCATCAGAAGTATACGGTTCGGCCCCCAGCCTTCCTTTTTCGCCTGTATGGCTCTCTCTATAGCTTTTTCACGTATAGTGATAGCCGTGATCGAAACCGAATCAATAAGATGTGCAACTTTTTTACTACTGCGGATGGACTTGAGCAGTACATCCGCATCCTTGAACTGCGGCATGCCCTGTGGGTTCCCGAGGTTGGTAAGTTCAATATGCTTGTACCCGGCCAGGATGAGCTGTTCTGCAACCCAAAGTTTGGCTTCGGTCGGGATAAAGATCTCCTCGTGCTGGAACCCGTCCCTTACGGTAATATCTCCCAAGGTTACTTTCTTCGGATAATTCATGGTTGTATTGTTTATTGTTTTATTCTATTCCTTCTTACTTCGTACTTCGTTCTTCGTACTTAGTACTTTGTACTTCGTACTTCGTACTTCGTCCTTCCCCTATTTCTTCTCCAGGTCCACCAGCACCGTACTTGTCTCGACCATCTGACCCGGCTTCACATTTACTTTTTGTACAATCCCGTTCACCGGGGCAGTGATAAGATTCTCCATCTTCATGGCTTCTATGATAAGCAGCACCTGTCCTTTTTTAACTTCTTCACCCGGCTTCACATTGATTTTAGTCACCTTACCGGGCATAGGCGAAGTGATATGCCCACCTTCATTGCCTGCGCTGTCAAAAGATGCCTCCGAAACGGTCTCGGTAAGCAGGTCTTCTCTCTGCATGGCAAACAGGAAACCTCCGGTGCTTACATATCCAAGGTTTTCCTTGTCTTCCGAAACATACAAAACATGATCATGCCCGTCAATCGTGCAGGCCATGCGGTTTTCATGCCAGCTGTCGATGCTGCAATGGTATGCAGCGCCCGATATCCCGAAGTCAAAAATGTTTTTCCCGCTCCTGCTGATCCTCACGGTTAGCTCCTGGCTGTCGGCTTTCAGCCTGATTCTGATAAGGTCCCGCCAGTAACCGATCTGCTGCCAAACACTGGGCGCCTGGCATCCTGTAACCAGCGAATTCGACAGGCTGGCCATGAGGTATCCGAGCACGGGAACATGCAATGGGAATTTTTCCTTTTCTGCTTCTATCCCGCTTACAATGCTTTGCAGGTGCTCGTCGCAGAACCTGGTAGAGATCCTGTTGGCTACAAAAGCTTCACTATGAAGCAAGGCTGCAAGGAAGGGAATATTTGTTTTAATACCGTGGATGATGTAATCGCGTAATGCCCCGGCCATCACCCGCGTGGCTTCCTCCCGGTCTTCTCCCCATACAACCAGCTTGCATATCATAGGGTCGAAAGCGCTTTTGATACTGCTGCCGGCCGTGATCCCTGTATCAAGCCTGATCCTGTCGACTGAGGGTTCCTTGTAAAGGCTCATGTTCCCCGGCGACGGCTGGAAATTATTCGAGGGATCCTCTGCATAGATCCTGCATTCAATTGCATGCCCTCTCTGTTTGACATCTTCCTGTTTTATCCTCAGGGAATTTCCTGAAGCAATGAGGATCTGCTCCTCAACAATGTCAACCCCCGTCACCATCTCGGTCACCGGGTGCTCCACCTGTATTCGTGTATTCATCTCAAGGAAATAGAAATTCTGGTGTTTGTCAACCAGGAACTCTATGGTACCCGCGCTGCTATATGCAGCTTCTTTGCCTATCCTCACTGCAGCCTCGCCCATTTTAAGCCTTACCTCCGGGCTAAGAGTGGGGGAGGGGCTTTCTTCTATGATTTTCTGGTAACGTCTCTGTATCGAACATTCCCTTTCAAAAAGATGGATCACATTCCCGGCTTCGTCTCCCAGAATCTGTACTTCGATATGCCTGGGTTCTTCAATATATTTTTCTATGTAAACCGTTTCATCCCCGAAATAGGCTTTTGCCTGTCGTGAAGTGCTTTCAATGGCTTCTTCAAGTTCCGAAACTTCATGCACAATTTTCATGCCTTTACCACCGCCCCCGGCTGCTGCTTTAAGCAATACGGGGAAGCCGATTTTAGGCGCAGCTGAGATAAGCTCTTTTGCGCTGCCTGTAACGCCTTCGGTCATCGGGATCCCGATCTTTTTGGCGAAATTTCTGGCCTCAATTTTATTGCCCATCAGCTTCATTGCCTTTGCATCCGGACCTATGAAAATGATGCCTGCATCCTTGCATGCTTTCACGAACACCGGATTTTCGGCAAGAAAGCCGTAGCCGGGATGTATCGCATCGGCTTTGGCTTTCTTTGCAATGCCGATGATCTTTGAAATGTTGAGGTAAGTCTCGCTGAGCTCAGAATGGCCTATGCAAAATGCTTCGTCGGCCTGCTTCACATGTAGAGAATCATGGTCGATCTCCGAATACACTGCGACGGTTCGTATCCCCATCTTTTTCGCCGTCCGCATGATCCTGCACGCGATCTCCCCGCGATTCGCAATCAGTATTTTGTGTATTTGTTTCATTCAATGTTCATATTCGTAATTCAAAATTCGAGTATTCGAGTATTCGATTATTCATTCTTTCACCCACCCCGGCTTCCTCTTCTCCAAAAACGCATTCATCCCCTCCTGTCCTTCTTCCGAGGCCCTTATCTCGGCTATCATTGTGGCAGTAAATTCAATGGCTTCATGCAGGCTGAGGGTGTTGCAGACTTTGTCGATCAGCGTTTTGCAATGGCTCACAGCTGCCGGACCGCTGCTCCTGAGCTGAGCAATAATGGCTTCCACTGCGGCATCCACTTCGGCTGCAGGCAGGGAGCGGTTCACAAGGCCGTAACGTTCGGCTTCCTTGCCCGATATCCTTCTTCCCGTAAGCATCAGCTCGCGCGCTCCGTATTCTCCAATCCTCTTGATAACGTATGGTGAAATGCATGCAGGGACTATCCCTATCTTCACTTCCGAAAGCGAGAATACCGCATCATCACTGCAATACGCCATGTCGCAGGCTGAGACCAGTCCGTTCGCGCCTCCCAGTACCGAACCATGGGCCACGGCAATAGTAGGCTTGGGGCAGGTGTAGATAGTATAAAAACATTCGGCCAGGTACAGGCTTTCGCTGTAATTTTTTTCAAAACTGTTTTTAGCAACATCCTTCATCCAGTTCAGATCCACACCTGCGCAGAAGCTTTTACCATTACCGCGCATCACAACACAGCAAACCTCATCCGCAGTCCTTACCATAGTGTAAATATCATTAAGTTCCTGCAGCATGGTCTCGTTAAAGGCATTATGCTTGTCGGGCCGGTTCAGGCGTATGGTCAGCACCCTGTTATCAATGCCGGTCTCAATGGTTTGATACGTTTTCATAAAGGTGGATTACATTCTGAACACCCCGTACTCGGTGTTCTCATATTTTTTATTCTGAGAAACTGCAATGGCCATGGCCAACATCCTGCGGGTGTCAACAGGGTCAATGATCCCGTCGTCCCAAAGCCTTGCAGTGCTGTAATATGCCGAGCCTTCGTGCTCGTACTTCTGCAGTATGGTCTTCAGCATTTTTTCCCTTTCGTCTGCGGATAAGGACTTCCCCTGTGCCTTGAGCTGGTCTTCTTTAACCGTTATCAGTACATTGGCTGCCTGTTCTCCCCCCATGACGGATATCTTCGAATTAGGGTACATCCACAGGAACCTGGGTTCATAGGCTCTTCCTGCCATTGCGTAATTCCCGGCCCCGAAGGATCCCCCGAAAATAACGGTGAATTTGGGTACGTTGGCATTGGCCACTGCATGCACGAACTTGGCGCCGTCACGGGCAATACCTGCTCTTTCGTACTGCTTCCCTACGATGAAACCAGTGATGTTCTGCATAAAAAGTATGGGTACGTTCCTCGAAGTGCAGAGCTCCACGAAATGGGCTCCCTTCAATGCGGTCTCCCCGAAGAGCACGCCGTTATTGGCTATGATGCCAAGGGGGTATCCCATGATATGTGCGAAACCCGTGACAATGGTGGGAGCATACCTGTCCTTGAATTCATGGAACAGGCTGCCGTCGACTATCCTTGCAATGATCTCCCTGGAATCTACCGCTTTTTTAAGGTCGAGTGGTAAAATACCATACAGATCGCTGGCGGGATAAAAAGGTTCCTGAACCTCCTGCAACTGAAGTTCCTGGTATTCCTGCCGGCTGATGGATTCGAAAATATTCCTGCAGATCTGTATGGCGTGAACGTCGTTCATTGCGAGGTGGTCTGCAACTCCTGAAATGCTGGTGTGAACATCCGCGCCCCCGAGATCCTCGGCGCTGACTTCCTCTCCCGTGGCTGCCTTAACCAAAGGAGGTCCTCCAATAAAAATAGTTCCCTGCTTCCTTACGATGATGGTCTCATCACTCATCGCAGGTACGTAAGCGCCTCCTGCGGTGCAGGATCCCATGACCACCGCGATCTGGGGGATCTTCTTTGCCGAAAGCCTGGCCTGGTTGAAAAAGAACCTTCCGAAATCATATTTGTCGGGAAAAACCTGGGCCTGCTCGGGAAGAAACACGCCTCCCGAATCTACCAGGTAAACACAGGGAAGCCTGTTTTCCATGGCTATCTCCTGGGCTCTCACATGTTTCTTGATGCTTTCCTTTACATACGTGCCGCCTTTAACCGTGGCATCATTAGCTACAATCATGGTTTCTTTGCCATGGATCACCCCTATGCCTGTAATGATGCCTGCCGAAGGGAATTCGTTATTGTAAAGATCATAAGCAGCCAGGGCCGACAGTTCCATAAAAGGTGTGTTGCGGTCGACCAGCAGGTCTATCCTTTCCCGGGCGAGCAGTTTGCCTCTCTCCTTATGCTTTTTAACTGCCTGTTCCGAACCGCCTTCCCTCACTTTTTCAAGGACCTGACGGTATGCGTTCAATACTTTCAGGTATTCTTCCTTGTTCCTTGCAAATTCAGGTGAAGAGGTATCTATCTTGCTTTCAATACGAAACATAAAAATCACTTTATCCGGCAACTAATTTAGAAACAATTTTAATAGAAAGAAATTTTCATGCATCAAAATCATCTAATTTTGCAGGCCCGATGAACGAATTTGTGATAAATACTTCTTCCGGACTGCATTGGGAAAACCTTGTGGCCGATCCCAGGGTGGCTGAAAACAAAGCCCTCCTTGAAAAGGCTGTTGAATACATCCACCAGGATGCGCTGAGGTCAGCATTCCCGGGCCTCATTGGGGCAGCGCTTGAAATTTCATACATCCTCCTCTGCGAAATGGAACAGGATACCGAGACCATGGTTGCAGTCATTCTTAAAGATATCCTTGACAAGGGAACGCTCACGCTTCAGCAGGTCAGGTCCGAATACAACACCGCAGTCGAAGGGCTTCTTTCAGGCCTTCAGAAAATAGACCGTTTCGATACCCGCAAGACCCATGCCAACGTCGAGAATTTTATCAAGCTCCTGCTTACCAGCTCCGATGATATACGGGTGATCCTCATCCGCATAGCTCAAAAATTGTATGCTCTCAGGCATATCGAAGAATTTCCGCCTGAAAAACAGGCCGATATACTCTCAGAGGCCAATATGCTTTACCTGCCGATAACACACCGCATAGGGCTGTACCGCTTAAAGACCGAATTCGAGGATCGCATCATGCGGTATGCCCGTCCCGATATTCACAGTTTTATCGAGCAAAAGCTGGCTGAGACGCATGCCGACCGTGACAGGTTCACCCGCGAATTCATCCACCCGATAGAAGAAACATTAAAAGAACATGGCTTCAATTGCGAGATACGCAGAAGGACAAAAGCCATCCCTTCGATCCACCGCAAGATGCAGGCCCAGAAGGTTGAATTCGAAAAGGTTTACGACCTCTTTGCCATCCGGATCATCCTCAATGAGGTCGTTGAAAGCGAGAAAGCTGATTGCTGGAAGATATACTCCCTAGTCACCGATATTTACACCCCTAACCCCCGACGCCTCCGCGACTGGATATCTTTCCCGAAATCGACGGGCTACGAGTCGCTGCACTCCACGGTAATCGGGCCAGAAGGACGCTGGGTGGAGGTGCAGATACGTACCAGGCGAATGGATGAGGTTGCCGAAAAAGGGGTTGCGGCTCACTGGAAATACAAAGACGGAAGTAAGCATGAAGAGAGTACGGACCTTTTCACTGAGATCAGGGAGATGCTCGAAACCCCTGTGAACAACCAGGGATTGACTACAAACAAGGAGAAAAGGGCCCTGTATTCCGACGAGATCTTCATCTTCACCCCCAAGGGTGACCTCAAGCGTTTGAAGAACGGTTACACGGTGCTTGATTTTGCTTTCGAGGTGCACACCAATATAGGCCATACCTGCACGGGAGCGATTGTGAACGGCAGAATAGTGCCACTGAAATATGTTCTGCTTAACGGGGATACGGTAAAAATACTGACTTCCAAGAACCAGAAGCCGAACTCGGGATGGCTCGAATTCGTGCGCAGCCCCAGGAATATAGCACGGGTTAAACATGCTCTTAAGATGGAGCAGTATAAAGATGCCGACCAGGGGAAGGAGATCATCAAGAATAAGGTGCTACAGCTTGAAATGGAGTTCACCGACCTGGTGATACAGAGGCTGGTCGATGCTTTCGAATGCGAAAATTACCTTGAACTTTACCAGAAATTCGGCGAGGGCAAACTGGATCCACTGAAGATCAAGAAGATGCTGGCTGAATCCAAGGCGATTCCTTCGGCGCCCCTTGCCTCAAGTGAAGAACATTTTCCAGAGACCATCTCCAAGATGCTTACGGGCGAAAAGGAATTCCTGATCATCGATAACAGGCATGAATCCTTTCACTACCAGTTTGCAAAATGCTGCAATCCTGCCCCTGGAAGCAAGATATTTGCATTTGTGAGCGTTTACCAGGGGGTGAAGGTGCATCGTACCGACTGCCCCAACTCACGCCAGCTGATCATGCGCTATCCTTACCGCATACTTGAAGCCCGCTGGAAAGAAGGGCTTCCGAAAACTGAAACCAGGCCTGCTCCCCCGGTAAAAAAGCCGGAAGCAAAACGAAAAAAGTAGATGAAGCAGGATAAAGTCATAGAGGTCGTCAACGTATATAAATCCTTCAAAGCCGTTCATGCTGTCAGGGGGATCAGCCTTGAGATCCTCAACGGTCAGTTCATCGCTCTGCTGGGACCCAACGGTGCCGGCAAGACAACCCTGGTCGAGATATTAGAAGGGATACAGAAACCCGACAGCGGGGAGATACTGATCGCGGGAAAGCACTGGAAGGGAAATGAGAAAGAACTTCAGAACATCATTGGTCTTTCACTGCAGGAAACAAGGTTTATCGACAAGCTGAAGGTGTTTGAGACACTAAAGCTATTCGGGAGTTTTTTCTCGCTTGGCCCCGATCGTTGCCGTGAGGTGATGACCCTGGTCGGGCTTGATGAAAAAAAGGATGCATACGTGGTCAATCTTTCTGGAGGGCAGAGGCAGAGGCTGGCTCTAGGAGTGGCGCTTCTGAACAAGCCCAGGATATTACTGCTCGATGAACCAACCACAGGCCTCGACCCCCAGGCCCGCCGGGAGGTGTGGATGATATTGAAGAGGCTCAAGGACGAGTCGTACACCTCGCTGATCCTGACTACGCATTACATGGAGGAAGCCGAGCAGCTTTGCGATTACATCGTGATCATGGACCACGGGACTATACTGAAAGAAGGGACGCTTCAGGACCTGCTAGGAAAGTCATCAGCCGGGATGGAGAAAAAAGAAGTATATACAGGCCCCCCGAGGAACCTGGATGAATTGTTTATTGAACTGACGGGAAGACATCTGAATGAATGAAATAGCGAGGTAGCGAAGTAGCGAGGTAGCGAAATTAAATTTTCGCTATTTCGCTATTTCGCCATTTCGCTTTTTGTAGATAAAATGGTAAAACGAATCACAAACTCCCAGCTTTATCACCTGATCCTTGCTAACGCAAGAGAACTCGGGCGTGAGCCGGCCGTGCTTTTCTGGGGCATGGTTTTTCCAATCCTGATGTCGCTGGGACTGGGAGTGGCGTTTACAAAAAAGAAGGATGTAACGGTAACTATTGCTGTCATTGGCCGTAACCACCTGGTGCATGCTCCCGGCGACAGCGCTTCGGTGATACAGTACTTTTTGCAGAAGAATGCTGCTGCTGTGAAAGTGGCTAAGGACGGATCTTTTTCGAGGGAGCTTAAAGTGCCTGATGATAAACTTGGAGGGACAACTTACGTTTTCAGTGACCTCAGCTGGAAACAGGCGATGGTAATGCTTAAACGGGGGAACCTTAATCTGGTGATGGATGAGGTTAAGGGCCGGGTCATTTACAAATTTGACCCCATGAATCCCGATGCCCAGTTAACATACCTGAAGCTTTCAAAGATGATGAAAGACCCGGAGCTGATCATCAGGCCTTCCGAATCGGAGGTCCAGCCTCTGGATGTGACCGGAACACGGTATATAGATTTCCTTGTCCCCGGCCTGATCTGCATGGGGGTCATGATGTCGTGCATGTGGGGAGTATGCTATGACATTATTGAAAAGCGCTCGAAGAAACTGCTTCGCAGGATGGTTGCCACTCCAATGAAGCGATCCAACTTCCTTGTGGCCCTGATCACCGTGAGGATTTCCATGAATTTCGTTGAATCAGGGCTGCTGTTGCTTTTTTCATGGCTGGTGTTCGGCATCACTATCCAGGGCAGCGTACTAGCCCTTCTTCTCTTCTTTGTTTCGGGGAACATAGCTTTTGCGGGTATTGCAGTATTCCTTGCGTCGCATACCGCCAAGACCGAGATCGGCAACGGCCTTATCAACCTGGTGAGCATGCCGATGATGGTGCTTTCGGGTATCTTCTTTTCATACCATAATTTCCCGGCCTGGAGTATCCCGGTAATTCAGAAATTTCCCCTCACTATGATGGCCGACGGGGTACGCAGCATATTCATAGAAGGCGCCGGTTTCAGCGAGATCCTCCTCCCTTCGGCTATCATGCTGGCTATAGGCCTGGTGTTTTTCACTGCCGGGCTTAAGATATTCAAATGGCATTGACGCGATTTTTAGCCTCCGGACTTGCTTTTTGCCTGGAAATTTCGTAAATTGGGGTCAAATCACAGGTTTATGGACAACCTTTTACTTAAATATATGGGAGAGGGTCTGACAAGGGAATATGTGCGTGATCCCATGAAAATAAACCCTATTGTCACCATCAGCCGGGAGTTCGGTTGTCCCTCAAAACTGATCGCCCAGATGCTGACCGATACTATTAATAAAAAACCAGGGGAAGCTTCGCATCCCAAGTGGAAATTCATAAACAAGGAAGTCCTTGAATCTGCTGCAAAGGAACTTCAGCTGAGCCCGGCCGATGTAAAATACCTTCTCAACGCCGGTGAAAAAGGATTGATTGAGGATTTCCTGGTCTCGTTTTCACCTGCCTATATAAGCAATCTTAAAGTTAAACATACCCTGATCAAGGTGGTCACGACCATAGCCCAGGCCGGCCATGTGGTGCTGGTTGGCAGGGGAGGGGCGGCCATATTACAGGGCAGGCCCGGCACCCTGCATGTGAGGCTGCAGGCGCCCCTGAAGTGGAGGCTGGAGGCCATCATCAGCTCAATGAATGTCAATGCTGAAGAAGCAAACAAGATCATCGAGACCACCGATAAAAAGCGCGCTGCCTTATACGAGCTCATCATGGGTAAAAAACTTGACCCCTGCCTTTTCGATGTTGAATATAACTGTTCAACTCTCTCGAAGCAGCAGATCGTGCAGGGGATCCTGGCGATCATGGAAGCCCGCGAAATGCTGTAACGCTCAACAATCTGTCCGATAATTCGTAATTCGTAAATCTTTTTGTACTTTTGCACCCTTAATTTCAGTTCGGGATGTAGCGCAGTTGGCTAGCGCACCACGTTCGGGACGTGGGGGTCGGAAGTTCGAGTCTTCTCATCCCGACTAAAACCCCGGTCAATAGCCGGGGTTGCTTTTATAAGCCACTTTAGCTCAGTTGGTAGAGCAGCTGATTCGTAATTAGCAGGTCGAGGGTTCAAGTCCCTTGAGTGGCTCACTCAAAATCAGTCATTTACATCATTTTTTGTAAGTGGCTTTTTTTGTAGGTTGCAACCAAAGTAACAACTTTCAGTCAAGATAATGACTCTTCAAAACTGCTAAATTGGATAAAACGGATCATATAACTAGAAAAAGCTTCCTTTGACCAGCCTCATTTTGATATTCTGGTAAGATAAGGAAAACGTAGGCAAATTCAAAATTGCACGGAGAGGCCGGCTCGATTGACCATCCTGTGTCAGTTTACATTGATTACCATAGATATCTGAAAATAATACAATTAATTGGTTTGCCTCGATCGGCCTGTCATGGTCGAGACCATCGGCTTGTCAAATCAGACTGCTTTTTATAATCCGCAAGTAGCAAGCCACGAATTCTGCAAATGCAGATAAACGAATCTGGAAGAAATAAAAAGCCGTGGTCTGTTGTTCTGACCACGGCTTTCATACAATTGGTAATAGTCAAACGGATTAACAATTCTCAAAACGGAACTTTACACAAAATTGCTGGTTATAGAAATGCAGCACGTCTTTTGCAATTACATCCGTGAGTTGATCCTTTATATAATCTTCAATTCGCTTGGAAGATGCAATGACCTTGTCAACCTTGATAATACCTTCATCGGTCAGCGTGAAGGTCACGATGATTTCGCCACGATCTTCCTTGCTGAGTGTGAAGTCAGGATACTTGACTGCTTCCACAATGATTGTATTGAGTTTTTGCTTTTCTTTCGATTGAAACACTGAGGTGGAATGATCCTTTGCAAAAAGGTTCTGCATTCCCAGAACGCTGATAAACAACAGAGTTAAAAGGGAAAAATATATGGTTGTCTTTTTCATAGATTGTTTTCTTTTTTATTAATTTAATTTGGACTAAATCCATACAAAGGTATAGCAATAATTTCAAATGTCAAGTATTTTAACATTTAGTTGCGATTACAATGATTTTAAACCTGCCCTAACAAAAGGCGGGAATGTCCTTGGCTACATAATGTTCACGTGGTATACGTCGCTCCTGTTCCGCTTAATATTCTTGATCTCGAATCCATTTGGCTCCTGAATATCCTCATAGAGGGTAAAGACCTCGCAGGTCTTGGGCAGCGGCGAAAAGATCAGGGTGAACCGTGACGTGGTTCCCGCTTCTAACAGCATCCACGTCGGGGAGACGGTGATGCCGAAGGCGTGGAGCATCCGGCTTCTTTCTCCTGAATGCTGGTCAATGAGCAAGGTTGAGTTCCAGATTCGGAAGCCAATCTCATCTACTGCAGTATAGGTGCAGTGAACGACCACCATTGACTCTTCCTGTATCTGGGAGAGCAGTTCAGCCTTCAGATTTTCATTGAGCCTGACATCTGGGGTTTGCCGTGGGGGCAATGACTTGCTCTTCGGTTTTGGCGTTATCTTGTGGAATAACTGGGAACATAAAGCAAATTTAAGGAATTTGCATTGCTTTGTTCGTTGCTCCCCAATCCCCCCTCCTCGGTTTATATCTTGAACCAAACGATTAATCTATTTTACTCCATCAATCCGCATTAATGTTGTTTCATTAAACAAACATATAAAGCCCATATCGATTTTTCCTCATTGCCAATGGCGTTGCTGTCTGACGCGTCAGCCTCACCTATGGAGTTCTTTTAGCCCTCATTACATCAATTTTGCAGCTGGTTCTTAACACAGAGTAAAAAAGCAGCTCAGCACTATGGAAATGTGTGAATGATGTAATTCTTTCACATAATTCTGTAATTGTTTTGGGGATCAGGGGGTGTAACTTTATCGCATAATGTAAGGTTCTTCGTAACGATACTTACCTAAAAATTTCATCTGTCATTAAATTAATTTGTTACAGGGTAAAGGAATGTCAATGTGAAATGTGAATACATCTGATGGCTCAAGCCTGTCGGGGGTTGTTTTACATTTCATAATTATGCATCAAGTATATGAGCCGATCAGGCATTTTTGTATAAAAAGAAAATATTATGAAAGCCTTAAATAAAACCAAGGAAGACCTCCTAAAAGAATTAAGGGAGTATAGGTTGGTACACGATGCATTAAAAACATCATATGAAAAGGACATCGCCCACCATAAGGAGGTGGAAGAGAAGTTGACCATTTCCGAAACCAACTATCGCCGTCTTTTTGAAACAGCGAAAGATGGAATTATTTTACTCGATGCAAAAACTGGAATGATTACGGAGTTAATCCATTTTTGGTTGAACTTTTGGGTTACACAAAGGAAGAATTAATTAATAAAGCAATATGGGAAATTGGATTTTTTAAAGATATTGCCTCTAATTACGATAAATTTATAGAATTACAGCAGAAGGGTTATGTCCGTTATGAAGATTTGCCGCTTGAATCGATTGAGGGGCGAAAGATTCGTGTCGAGTTCGTCAGCAATGTTTATCCAGTCAATCATCATAATGTAATCCAATGCAACATACGGGATATTACAGAACGAGAGTTGGCAAATGAGTCTCTTCGGGCGAGCGAAGAAAAATATCGCACTTTGATAGAGAATATGGGTGAAGGTATTGGGTTTATAAATGAAGAAGAAATATTTGTTTTTTCCAATCCAGCAGGGGAAGAAATTTTTGGGGTTGGCGAAGGAGAATTAGCGGGATTATGTTTAAATGACTTTCTGCTTGTAGAGAATATTGAAATAATTAAGAACGAAACTCAAAAGCGTAGAAAAGGGGAAGGCAGTGTTTATGAAATCGAAATAGTTTTAAAAGACGGAAGGAGAAAAAATTTTCTTGTGACTGCGACTCCGAGTTTCGATGATAGGAAATTCATTGGGACTTTTGGGATATTCCGTGACATCACTGACCGCAAGCAATTTGAAAAGGATTTAATCTTTGCTAAGGAGCACGCTGAAGAAAGTGACCGCTTGAAATCCTCGTTCCTCGCCAATATGAGCCACGAAATCCGAACACCTATGAATGGCATTCTGGGGTTTGCCGAACTGCTTAAAGAACCACACTTAACAGGTGATGAGCAGCAACAATACATCAGCATCATCGAGAAAAGCGGCAAGCGGATGCTCAACATCATTAACGATATTGTCAGCATCTCAAAAATAGAATCGGGACAGATGGAAGTTTCAATATCTGAAACCAATGTCAACGAGCAAATCGAATATATTAATAATTTCTTCAAGCCTGAAGCTGAAAGGAACGGATTACTGCTTTCAATCACTAATACTCTACAGTCAAAAGAAGCCATCATAAAAACAGACCGCGAGAAGCTCTATGCTATTCTCACCAACCTCGTTGGCAATGCCCTTAAATTCACCCACACAGGCTATATCGAATTAGGAGTTGTGAAAAAAGGCGGCTACCTTGAATTTTTTGTGAAAGATACAGGTGAGGGCATACGTCAGGAAGTGAAGGATATTATTTTTGAACGGTTCAGGCAAGATATTGATTTAAAGAGTCGATTTAATGAAGGTACAGGCTTGGGGTTATCCATCTCGAAGGCTTATGTTGAAATGCTGGGCGGGAAAATCTGGGTAGAAAGCGAGATTGGTAAAGGGTCAACCTTTTATTTCACCATTCCTTGTAACGCAGAATCAGAGGCTAAGGCGGTCAGGATATTTGTTCCTTCGGGAATTGGAGCAAATAGCCAGATTAAAAACCTGAAAATATTAGTCGTCGAAGATGACGAATCCTCAGGAATCCTCATTACAGCGGTATTAAAAAAATACGTGAACCAACTTTTAACCGCAAGAACGGGAGTTGAAGCCGTGCAAGCCTGCCGCAACAATCCCGACATTGATCTGGTTCTGATGGATATCAGAATGCCTGATATGGATGGTTATGAAGCCACTCGCCAGATACGGCAATTTAACAAAGACGTGGTCATTATTGCACAAACAGCCTATGGGCTTGCAGGTGACAGGGAGAATGCAATTGAGGCAGGATGTAATGATTATATTTCAAAACCTATCAGAATTGATGTGCTCAAGGGGTTAATACCAAAGCATTTCAATAAGTAACTAAGGAATAATAGCCTATCCGCCATGATTTCATCTGGACTATGCATTGCCTTCAATCTTCCCTGCAATGCGCTTCAAACGGTTCGTATGCGGCTTATTTAGCACCCTTTGGGTCACTTCTTCATGCCAAGTAGTATTGAGGAGGCTGGTCATTGGCGAAGGATTATTTCACCGACCCCCATCCTCCTTTCATCGGGCTATACCCCATTCCAGTCGAATATCGCTGTTCCACCCTTCCAATCCGACATACCTTTGCTTCATCAAAAGTAAACAACAAGCCAAATGAAAGCAACAACCATCATAATCGCAGCAGCCCTGACCCTCTCGGTGAATGTACTTTTCGCAAGCAATGATAACGCATCAGCACCCTTGGCAAAGGCGATAGCCACACTGACATTGCTTGCTCCGACCGTTCCGATGGAAGCCACCTTCGAAGATGCCGTTGATATGACAGATTTTGCTTCTCTGGCACCGGTCACGCCGACCGAAGCTTCAATTGATGAAATGAACTATGAAATGGTATCAGCCCTGAATCTTGCCCCCATTGTTCCTCTTTCAGCTGAGGTTGAAGAATCTGATGATTTTAGTTCCCTTGCACCGATTGTGCCCGCTGAAGCCGACTTTGAATAAACCCAATATATCTTCCCCCAACTCCGCGAAGCTGCTCCAAAAGGGCGGCTTCTTTTGTTTCACCGCTAAGCGCACAAGAAAATCAATAATGATTGATTGTTCGTTTCTTGGATGTCCGTTCTTTTTACTATAAATTTACTGGGCGAAAGTGAGAATTATATGAATTCGAAAATCAAAACTAAGGAAGAGCTCGTAAAAGAGTCGCAGGAATTGAGGCAGGAACTTAGAACATTACAAGCGTCAAATGAAAAAGACCTTGTTGAACATAGGGAGGCTGAGAAAAATCTTCGGTTAAGTGAGGAATTGTATCGTGGTTTATTTGACAATATGCTCAATGGATTTGCATATTGCAAGATGATTTATAATCAGGAGCAGCCACAGGATTTTATTTTTCTAAATGTTAATCTTGCATTTGAGATACAGACTGGTTTAAAAAATGTGATAGGGAAAAAAGCATCTGAAGTCATTCCAGACATTCAGAAAACAGATTTTCCACTGATCCAATTATATGGAAGGGTTGCTTTGACAGGCATTCCTGAAAATTTTGAGATGTTTGTGAAAGCCCTGAATATGTGGTTTGCTGTTTCAGTATACAGCACTGAAAAAGAATATTTCGCAGCTATATTTGACGTGATCACGAAACGCAAGCAGGCTGTGATGGAACTTCGAGAAAGTGAAGAGAAATTCAAAGCATTATTTGAAAATGCAAAAGACGGTATCATTCTTTTAACCGATAAAGGTTCACTTGTTGCAGTGAATGACGCTTTCGCCAGAATTCACGGGTACACAGTCGATGAAATGGTAAAAATGAACCTCAATGACCTTAATACTTCTGAATCCAGTCGACTTTCGCCTGTACGGATGCAAAAGATAATGGAGGGAGAATCAATGACGTTCGAGGTTGAACATTTTTGCAAAAACGGTCAAACGATTCCTATTGAAGTATCGGCAAGCCTTGTCACGATTGGTGGCAGGAAGTACCTGTTGGGCTTTAATCGCGATATCATCGCGCGTAAGAAGGCGGAAAATTCATTGTACGAGAGTGAATCACGCTTCCGGACCCTTATTGAACAATCGCCGATTGCCATAATCATTTCTCGCGTTGGGATTGGTTTATATGCAAATCAAAAATGCCTGCAACTTTTTGGATTACAAAAGATTGAACAATTTATTGGAATACCCATATTTAGTATTCTTGCTCCACAGTTCCAAGAAGACAGTAAGAAACGTATCCATCTTCGATCTCTTGGGCTCCCAGTGCCTGAAGAATTCGAATCTGTTGGCCAACGAATTGATGGCTCACAATTCCCGCTTCAGGTGACGGTCAAAGAGGTTAAGTTATCAGACGGCAATGCAAATATTGCATTCATTTCTGATATCACTGAACGTAAACAGGTAATGGAAGAACTAATCTTAGCCAAACAACAAGCCGAGGAAAGCAACCGCCTGAAATCCACATTTCTTGCGAATATGAGCCACGAAATCCGTACACCAATGAATGGCATTCTGGGGTTTGCTGAATTGTTAAAAGAACCACAATTAACGGGCATGGAGCAACAAAAATACATCAGTATCATCGAGATAAGTGGAAAGCGAATGCTCAACATCATCAACGATATTGTAAGCATCTCGAAAATTGAATCGGGGCAGATGGAAATTTCAATAAATGAAACCAACATTAATGAGCAAATCGAGTTTATATATAACTTCTTCAAACCTGAATATGAAAAAAAAGGATTGCAGCTGTTGGTCAAAAACATACCGCCATCCAAAGTAAATCTCATTAAAACAGACAGTGAAAAACTCTATGCCATCTTGACCAACCTCGTTGGCAATGCACTGAAATATACTAACCACGGTTTCATTGAGTTTGGCGTGGAGAAAAAAGGCGATTTCCTTGAATTTTTTGTGAAAGACACAGGCAAGGGGATACCTGAAAATCAGAGAGAAATCATTTTTGAACGGTTCAGGCAAGGCAATGATTTAATCACTAAACCTTATGAAGGAACGGGCTTGGGATTATCAATTTCAAAAGCTTATGTGGAAATGCTTGGGGGTAAAATTTGGGTGGCAAGTGAATTGGGGAGGGGGTCAACATTTTATTTCACAATTCCATATAACGTTGATGCGGAATCGAAATCCACGATTGCAAAAGGTACTGCCAACACAGAAGCAGACCATCAAGTTAAAAACCTGAAAATTCTGATTGCCGAAGACGATGAATCGTCGGTCTTATTTCTATCCAGGTCACTTAAAGCATATTGCAATGAAATTTTAACCGCAGGAACCGGAGTTGAAGCTGTTAAAGCCTGCCGTAATCGCCCTGACCTTGATCTGGTTCTGATGGATGTGAGGATGTCGGATATGGATGGATATACTGCAACCCGCCAAATACGGCAATTCAATAAGGATATAATTATCATTGCACAATCAGCTTATGTGATGGCGGGCGACAGAGAGAAGGCAATTAAAGCTGGATGCACGGATTACATTTCAAAACCTATTAGAATTGATGTTCTCAAGGAATTAATAAGGAAGCATTTCAATAATAAGTGAAGAATAAATTGACAATTTGAACTTCGATATATAATCTTTGGGTTTATAACCCTTCTGTGTTTGCTACTTGAAATTGTAATTATTATGAATGACCAAGAAAAAACCAAGGAAGAACTTTCAAAAGAGTTAAAGAAGCTCCAAAAGGAATACACTGCGTTAAAGGAATCGTTTGAAAAATATAGTACTGAACACAAGTGGGTGGAAGATGCGCTGCGGACAAGCGAGGAAAACTTTCGTTCCATATTTGAAGACAATTCGGCTGCAATGGCTCTTATTGAACCCGATACGACGGTATCAATGGTCAATGAAGAATATTGTAGGCTGAGTGGTTATACCAGGCAAGAAGCTATTGGGATGAGCTGGACTCAACTAATACCACCCCAAGACCTTGAACGCCTGAAAGAATATAATCGCAACAGACTGATAAACCCAAAGGATTCCCCTGACAAATATGAATTTACTTTTTATCAGAAGAATGGAAACATAAAGCAAACACTGGTGTCAATCACGATGTTAAGCAATCGAAGAGTAATAACATCATTTGTTGATATCACCGCACACAAACAAGCGGAGGCTGCGCTAAGAGAAAGCGAAGAGAAGTATTCCAACGCTTTCCAGACAGCCCCGTATGCCATCGCGATTACAAGTGCAAAAGATGGGAAACTCATCGAAATTAACGATGCCTTTACATCGATAACGGGTTTCACCCAAGAAGATATAACCTCCGATTCAACGGTTAGCCTTAACATTTGGGTAGATATAGAAGACCGAAAGGGGATGGTAACCGCTCTTACAGAAGGCAGTGAAGTGAAATGCAGGGAGTTTCAGTTTAGAAAAAAAAATGGCGAAATCATTTCGGGTTTGTTCTCCGCCCAAATCATTCATATCAATGACAAACGATTTATTCTATCGAGCACCCAAGACATCACTGAGAGTAAGCGGGCGGAAGAGGCACTTTTTCAGGAACGGTATCTATTGTCTACCCTAATGGATAACATTCCAGACCATATCTACTTTAAAGACCGCAAAAGTTGTTTTTTGAGAAATAGCAGGGCTCACGTCCTTTCCTTTGGGCTAAGCGATCCTAAACATTTGGTGGGCAAATCAGACTTTGACTTTTTCGAAAAAGAAATTGCCCGGAGGCAATATAATGATGAACAGGAAATCATTCGCACGGGGCAACCCATAAATAAAGAAGAATTCACCGTGAGGAACGACGGCAGCACAAATTGGTATTCTTCAACCAAAATGCCTCTGCGGGATACAGATGGAACTATTGTGGGCACATTCGGCATATCAAGAGATGTCACCGACCGCAAGCTGGCAGAGGAAGAACTTAATCTTAAGAACGAACAGCTTAATAAAGCAAATGCTGAAAAAGACAAATTCTTTTCCATCATTGCCCACGACCTACGCAGCCCTTTCTATTTCACGCTACCGAACAGAATGGATGAAGTGACAAAGCTAGAGAAGGCTGAATTGAGTTAGCCATCCGATATATTCAAATTTTCGAATATAAAGCCCCTTTGCAGCGGTTATACATTGCTACAATCAATTGCCTTCAATCATTACAGAAATGCGCTTAAAACGGATCAAATAGGGCTTATTTGGAATCCCCTTTTTCTTTTCGCAATGAATTCCTATGAATTTTCACCAACACCAAATTCGAACGTGGAGGTTGCTTTGTTACGATTTTATTAATTTCTTCAGGTTTAATTCCCAGCAGCTTTCATTGGAGCTCCCGTCAATTAATGGAATATCAAGCACATAACATAAATGTTAAAAAATGTTAAAAAATAGTTGGCTAAAAATTAGGAATGTAGGTATTACTTGGTCTACCTTTGCATCGTTGTTAAAAAATAAACAAATGAAAAAACTTGCATTAATTTTAGTCATCGGTGCCGTAGCTTTCCTTTCCTCGTGTGGAATGAGCTCAAAAGAAAAAGCAGAAAAAAGAATTGCCGACTCTATCAGAGTAGCCGATTCTATTGCAATGGTTCAAGCTGAACACCAGAGAGTAGCCGATTCTATTGCTAAAGTTCAGGCAGCTCAGAAAAAAGTAGCTGATTCGATTGCCCATCAGGATTCAATCAAGAAACACCTGATCAAGCCTGCAAAAAAAGCCAAAGCAGCTAAACCAGCTCCCACCAAGAAAGCCCCCAAAAAGTAATTGTTTTGTTACGTTTTGAAAGAAGAGTTCAGGTGACTGGGCTCTTTTTTTGTGCGTCAAAAGCATCCCCAATGATCACAGATTCGTTTAACCAAGAAAATGGAATTCTGATAACCTTCCAGTCAGGCAGGGTCACGATAAATGATTTTATCAGTTGGGGGAATGCACTAACGCCCGAACGGTTCCCAGTTAAAAAGCTGAAAATGCTCATCACTGCAATCCAAACCGGTTACACTTTTCGGGATCAACATTTACCAATACTTGACAAAATTGTTTTTGATTTATGCAGCCGATTTGAAACTGTTAAAGCTGCCCGCGTACATTCCACGTTTTTTAAGCCCGACATTTCTGAACTGGAGCGCAAAAGAAAATTTCCTTCTAACATTACTACCCGCATCTTTAATGACCAGACAAACGCCATCGAGTGGCTACTGGAGGCTTGATCAACCTCAGATTCAGACAAGTCATCCATTTCACCAATTCCCGGCAATAGTTCCTCGTAACCCTGATTCGGGGGCAAGCCAAACACTCCGAGAATCTCGCCCAGCAGTTCAATTGCTTCTGTCGATGGTGAATTGTCTTCGGTTCGCCTGAGCTGGTGGTGAAGGTCAATGATTTTTTGATGCATTGGGTGCAATTATATAATAAGGTATAAAATTAATTAAAAGCCTGGTATTTATTCAATTACATCAAATCCATTTCATAAATCAAAGCTTTGTCAGGTGTTTCAACTTTGGCAACTTCGGAAATTTTGAAGCCAGCAAAGTGCTTGGCAGCAGATACGGAAACCTCTTTCGGCAAATCGGATACTTTTATTTCAGTTTCCGTTTCGAGCCATTTGCCAATTGCATCGAAATTGGCAGACATTTCAACTCCTTTGTCTTTAAGGTTGATTTCATAGTCCTTCTTTTCCATTTCGTACTTAACATCCGTGGCGGCAGGAAATTTTTTTACAAAGGCTTCTTTCACTGAGGCAGGAACTTTATCAGGTGTAATCTTCTGTGAATATCCCACGATACATAACAGTAAACTTACCGCAAGCATTAACACTATTCGGTTCATAATTTGTATATGTTTTGTGTTTAAGAAAGTTATTGGATGACAATGTCAGGCAACATTCAACCATCTTGGCTACTGGGGTAAGCCTAACATGGATGGTACTTTTGTCTGTTTCACCAAAACAGCTATAGCACTGGTTAGAATGGTTCCAACTAATAGGTACGTTGAAAGGAATATGGAAATGATGCTGTTCACAAAATCAAAGGTAGGGTTGTTTGTTTGACAAAAGGGGGGAATACATAAGGAATAACGTATCCACAGAATATCACTTATTTTTCCGTCCTTAATGCTGCGGTCGCTTACCCCTGCTCGTGACGGGTATGCTTGCCGTTTTCCGAATTTCCACCTTGCCCGCGTGTATCTGGTTCATAAATATACGATCAGACCATTGCAAACGGGTCTTTTCTTCGTATATTTAACGGTCTTATATGTAATGGTGTCGTAAGAAGCCTAAATGGCTATTTAGCCAATTAAACCGATGGTACTATGAAAAAGCTATTCTATATATTATACCTTCTGATTACCATCGTTTTACCATCGTTGCCTGCGCTCAGCAAGTCTTGGCTCAATCTTCTCCCTTGAACTATGCTTGGAAGTATGTTGGAGATGCTGGAATTTCAGCAGGAGAGGCTGATTATACAAGTCTTGCGTTCAACCCCAGTGATGGTGAACCCTATATTTCATACTGTGATGGGAACCATAATTGGCGATTAACAATATTAAGATTTGATGGTACTAAGTGGGTTAATGTTGGCAATGCTGGTTTCTCTGGTACTAATGCATATTACCCAAGTCTTGCTTTTAGTTCCGCTGGGGTACCTTATGTTGCTTATTCAAAAGGGCCTAACACATTAAGAGCAACCGTGATGAAATTTGACGGAACCAACTGGGTTTATGTAGGAAATGCAAGTTTCTCGGCAGGTGAGGCTGATTACACAAGTCTTGCATTCAACCATCAGCGGTCAAGAACTCATCATTCGAAAGATCACCCAGCCCAAAACAACTCTGGATATATCCAGCCTGCCGCAAGGCATTTACGTGGTGAAGCTAACCAGCAATAAGAGTGTGGCAACTGCAAAACTCAACAAGCAATAGGATTCCTGCCGATTATTATTTGTCCAAACTGCCTCCTGTGTGGGAATATGCCACCTCTGCTGACAAAGATCTTGGGACTCTGGAGTATTACCATCTTACCGCCGGGCATAGACGAGATGCAGTGAATGGGACCCTCAGCCAAAGAATAAAAAAAGAAGGGCAGCCTTTTGAGCAGCCCTTCTCTGTCGATTCTGGGGATAGATATGATGAGCTAAACAATGTCATCGAAAGTTGCTTCGGAAGGTGATACAGGGGCAAGGGAATCTCCGCCGATGACTGTATCGGTGTCCTGAAAGTCTGCTTCACCCGGTAGGTTCGGTGTCAGGTAAGGCAGGAGTGTGTTAAGATTATCTGCATCTGAATCGTTAAAATCAGCTTCGGCAGGGGTGACCGGTGCCAGCAATGCCGACACTGAAGGTGAAGAACTGCTCAGTGTAACGAGATCGTTATCGCTGAAATCTGCTTCCACCGGTAGTACAGGAGCGAGTTCCCTGAGCTCAGCTGCATTGAAATCAGCAACTGAAGGTGCAGTCAGGGCTTCGTATGTAGGATAAGGGAGAAGTTCCGAATAAATGGTCTGTGCGGAAGAACCGTTTGCAAAAAGTAAACCTGACTGTAATCCGAGAACTGTCACTATGATGGAGAATGTTGTTTTCATTGGTTTGGGTATTTTGGTTGAATGAGTTTGTTTTGCTTTTGAACTTGATTCGAACATAAGACGTACCCCTTGGGGTAATGTTACAGTGTTTTTGTTTAAAGAATTATTTTAACAAAAGTTTAACAAAAAATTGATTGTTAATAAATTACGGTACAAAGATACACTTTATTTAGACTCAGTAAATTAAATAATCGATAAATCTGCGTTAAATTCCGATGAAAGGCCGAAATTCGTCGACGAAATTTTAATGAACAGTAAATCAGATAATTACATATGGGCTTCGGCTAACTCGCCGTTTATCAGGTAGGAACCCATGCATTGGGCGGTAAGGCAGGAGTGTACAGGCAGGATGCCGAGCAGGTCACCCGGTGTGATTAAAGAAAATACTTCGGGTGTAACTTTGACAATGCCATGCTCCTGGGAAAGGCCGCTGACGTAGCAATCCTTTAGCGGAGCAGACCATCCTTTATCAGAAAGCCTGCATAAAAGTCCGAAAACTAACCGACCTCCTGATATCACAGATTCTTTTGATAAATGAACAGCACCCCCATAGATCAGGATCTCTTTCCTCGATGGATCCTTTGAGACGACAGGACAGCAAAGGCAAACAGCTATACTGCCGGCATCACAGCTACCGATAAAAGTCTGCATCACATCATAAAAGACAAAATTCCCCGGCCGGATCTCATCCATGCCATAAAAATCTTCAAGCAGGCTGCATGCAGGGGTGTCGCCTGCAGACAAAACCAGGGATTCCGGCCTGTTTTCAAACCTGGTCTTTAATGAATCCATCTGCCCGAATGCCTCCCTGCTGATTGTTTCGATCTCCTTTCGCCCCCTGGCCTGGTATGTTTGCCCGGTATGGGTAAGGAAGCCTTTGAATACCAATAAGGGATTCTTATTGCAGATGTTGATGATCTTCGTTATTTCATCTTCGTTTGACGGTTCAAGCCCTGTTCGGTGGTAACCAGTGTCAATCTTGATAAATACACCGATCGGCTGCCTGCTCTCTTTGAGAAGCCCGCTAAAGGCTTCCAGGGTTTCATGCATTGTTGCCAGGATATTCAGCCTTGCCCGGACCGACAGGTTTATGATCTGAGATGATTCCCTGATGTTCAGGGGGAAAGCTATCGTTATGTCATCCCATCCATCCTCGATAAAATAAGCGGCCATGGTCACGCTTGAGACAGTGATTGCTGAAACCCCTTCTTCCCTGAACCACCTCCCAATGAGTTTTGACTGGTGTGTTTTGAAATGTGGCCTGAATATAATCCCCAGCCTCCTGGCTTTTTCAGCCATCCGCCTTATATTCTCCCTGCATATTGTTTCATCCAAAAGAAGAGAAGGTTTGTGAATACTTTCAAGAGGGATATTCATATGAAGCAGGAAAGGATTACAGGTTATCCCTGAAATATTCAAAAAACTTCTCATTCAGGTGCACCCGGTCCTTTCCGCGAACATTATGCTCATGCCCAGGATAGATGAAATAATCGACCTGCTTCCCTTCATCCACACATTTCTTAATAAACGACAATCCGTTCTGCGGCAACACCGTCTCATCCTGGTATCCCTGGATGATCAGGAGCTTTCCTTTGAGTTTTTTCACATAATTCAGAAGGGATGCGGCTTTATAGCCTTCAGGATTAGTTTGGGGAGTATCCATGTAACGTTCGCCGTACATCACTTCGTAATACTTCCAGTCGATCACCGGTCCTCCGCAGGCAGCAACCTTGAATACCCCGGGGTTCCTTACCATCATCGAAATGGTCATAAAACCACCGTAGGACCATCCGTTGATCCCTATCCTCGTGCTGTCGGCCCAGGGCAGTGATTGAAGGTATTTCACCCCCGCCATCTGGTCTTCAACCTCAACGTCTCCCACATGCCTGAATATAGCCTGTTCAAATTCCTTACCCCTTTCGGAAGTCCCGCGGTTATCCATAGTGAAAACAATATATCCCTGTTCGGCAAGGTAGTTCAGCCAAAGTCCCGCACTTCCAAGCCAGCTGTCGGTGACCATCTGTGAATGCGGCCCTCCGTAAACATAAATGATCACCGGGTATTTTTTCAGGGAATCGAAATCCACAGGCCTTATAAGCCTGCAATACAGATCATTGCCTTCTTTGTTCCGGATGGTAAAAATAGACATCCGGCCGATCTTATAATCTTTGAGGGGGTTCACATCGCTCAATAGTACCTTCTTAACATCACCCCTGGCATCCAGCAGCTGTATCCTGCGGGCAACAGCCGTATTCGAATAACTATCAAGTACAAAGCTGCCATCGGTACTTATTTTTGCAGTATGGCTGCCTGCGGATGAGGTGATCCCGTTAATTGCGCCGGTTTTTATATCCACCGAATACAGAAACCTGCCTGTGGGATTACCCTTATTGCAGTTGTAGAATATCTTTTCGCCTTTGGGATCAGTGCCGGCAAACCCGCTCACCTCCCATAGCCCGTTGGTCAGTTGTTTGATGAGTTTCCCTGAGGCTTCGTAAAGATATATATGATTATACCCGTCTCGGCGGCTCTGCCATAAAAACCGTGATGCATCTTTATTGATGAACTCAGGACCGTGAAGGGGTTCCACGTATTTAGGGTCTGTTTCCATGAACAGTGTTTTAATGTATTTCCCTGTTTCTGAATCATAGGTCTTAAGCCACATGCTGTCCTGATCTCTGTTAAGCACTGCAATATAGATCAGCTTGCTGTCGGGGCTCCAGGTGATATTCGTGAGGTATTTGGCGGAATCTCCTCCTGTCTCGAGTTCGATGTGCCTGTTAGTTTCGGCCGACCACACATGCACGTTGACGCTATGGCTTTTTTGTCCTGCCATCGGGTATTTGACCTCGTTCACCACGGCTATGGGATCTGTGATATTGACCAGGGGATAGGTGGCTACGCCTTTTTCGTTCATGTAATAATAGGCCAGCTTATCGCCCGAAGGGGACCAGAAAGTTCCTTTGCTGATCCCGAATTCATTGCGGTGGACCCGGCTAGCACCATAGGTAATGTCAGGGTCAGTTGAGGCCTCTACCCTGGTTTCTGTTCCGTTCATGCTTACAAACAGGTCGTTCTTCAGGGTATACGCGGTTTTAAAAGTAAGCGGGTCAATGTCTGTATTTTCCGCCTTATCGGTCCAGGAATTGAGTTTTTGCAGTATGCCATCCGCAAGCTTATAACTGAAGATTTTACTCACTGAAGTGAAAGTGAAAATATTGGTTTTGTAAGCATTAATGGCAGGGAAGCGCTGCAGCGTGTCCTCTTTCATCTCCTTTAACCTGGAATTCAGGGCGGCAAGCTTTAACACCGTATCCACCTGGTTTTTATCAGTATGTCCTTTAACGAGGCTGTTCTTTTCGACAAAGAACCAGGCGTTTTCATCCCCGTTCCACTGAAGCTGTGAAAGGGTTTTCGCGGTAAGCCCCCGGCCCAGGGTGGCTTCTTCCATGCTCATTAGTTTCGTCTGGGCAAAAATCAGGCCCGGTAAAACCAGGCCTGAGAGGATCAAAAAAATACGTTTCATCGTTGTTTAAATATAAAGAGTTGGAGTGATCTCGCCTTTCAGCACCATGATCCCGTTCTGCGCAAGGGCCCTCATTTCATCTTCGCCCGGGTAGATCTGAACGGGTGCAAGCTTATATACCCTTTCCTGGATCCAGCTTACGAACATTTTATCATAGGCAACGCCTCCTGTTATGAGGATGGCATCGCATTCGCATTTAAGCACGGTGTACATTTCGCCGATAGTTTTAGCTATCTGGTACGCCATCGCCTGGTAGATGAGTTTTGCTTCTTCGTCTCCCGCCTTGACTCTCTGCTCTACCTCGGCTGCATTGTTGGTACCCAGGTATGCAACAAGCCCGCCTTCACCTGTGACCATCTTCTTGATATGTTTCATGTCGTATTCCCCTTCAAAACATATTTTGATAAGCTGGTTTACAGGTAAGGTGCCGCTGCGTTCGGGGCTGAAGGGTCCTTCACCGTCTACTCCCTGGTTCACGTCGATGACCTTGCCTTTTTTATGTGCGCCAACCGTTATACCACCCCCGAGATGGGCCACGATAAGGTTGATGTCCTCGTACCTTTTTTGTATTGCACGGGCATATTCCCTTGCAATGGCTTTCTGGTTCAGTGCGTGGAAGATAGATACTCTCTTGAACAGGGGATGACCTGCAATCCTCGCCAGGGGTTCGAGTTCGTCAACAACCACAGGGTCGGCGATATAAGCTCTTGCTCCGGGGATATTCTTGATCAGGTCATTGGCGATAAGTCCGCCCAGGTTGCTGGCATGCTCGGTTTCGGAATAAATCAGGTCGTGGATCATTGCCTCGTTAACCTCATAAACTCCTGAAGGAATAGGTTTAAGCACGCCCCCTCGTCCTACAACGACTTTTACCTGTTCAAGGTTGATGCCTGCATCGGCTAACTGCTGCAGGATGATGTTTTTGCGAAACTGGAACTGGTCGGGGATCTTTGGAAACGGGGCCAGGTCATCCGCAGTATGCTTTATTGTCTTTAGAAAGACGGCTTTGTCATTTTGAAAAACCGCTATTTTAGTCGATGTCGATCCCGGGTTGATTGCAATAACCCGTACATTGTCCATTTCCATAATTTCTTGTTTTTTTCAGGCTCAGGCACTTTTTGTTTCAAATACTGACCATGCCAGCAGGTAAGGAATTACAGTCAATCCGGCAGCAACGGATACCCTTAGAATCACCATATGTGGAAATAAGATCCATAACAGGGTATAAGGCAGGATAAGCAGGAACAGAAGGGCTAAAAACCTGACCAGCATTGGATTAACGCTGAATAATTTTGCATAGCCGGCATAAATTCCGGCTACCATGGCACCTTCTTTTACACGGTTCAGGTCCCTTCCTGTGCGCAATCCGATCACACTTTTACGGATGCTGTAAATGAAATAGATCAGGAACCCGACATACATCCATATAAGCAGACGCAGCCATGTGTCCTCAGGAAGGGCAGCCATCTGCCCGATGCAGAATATTGCGCCAAGGAGAGGTACCCAGGGTACAAAGGGTGTTTTAAACGGCCTGGGGATATCCGGTCTTTTCTTCCTGAGGAAGATAATGCTGATGCAAACAATGGTAAAGGCAAGCAGGGTTCCGATAGATACCAGTTCGCCAAGGATGCCTATCGGGAGGACCCCGGCCAGTATCATTGCGACCAGCCCGGTAAGCAATGAGCTGATGTAAGGGGTTTTGAATTTCTTATGCACTTTTGCGAATACAGTAGGAAGCAGCCCGTCCTTAGCCATGGTGTAAAAAATCCTGGGCTGGCCAAGAAGCATTACCAGGATCACGGAACTGAGCCCGGCAAGGGCGGCGATCTTTATAATGGGCCTCAGCCAGAACATTTTGTCTCCCATGGAATCAACACCAACCGCAACGGGATCGGGAACCAGCAGCCTGGGGTAAGCAATAATACCTGTAAGCACGATAGCCACAAGGATGTAAAGCACTGTTGATATCCCCAATGATCCGAGTATCCCTATAGGCATATGCTTCTGGGGATTTTTCGCTTCCTGGGCCGCCGTGGAAACCGCGTCGAACCCTATATAGGCAAAGAAGATAACACCCGCCGCCCTGAATATTCCGGACCATCCGAAGTGCCCCCACTCACCTGTGTTTGGTGGAATGAAAGGCTTCCAGTTGACAGCCTTTACGAAGAAAAAACCGATGATGACGAACAATATGATCACACCCACCTTGGTGATGACCATGACGTTGTTGAAGCTGGCTGATTCCTTGATCCCTATGATTAAAAGCAAAGTAAGTACGGCAATGATGAACATGGCAGGGATGTTCATGATCGCATGCGCTGTAGGAAGTGAAGCTATATCCACGCCTGCCTTGGTAAGGCTGTTGATCAGGCCGGGAGAGCTTGCCACCCAGCCTGCCGGTCCGGGGGGAAGGATCAGGGTGGTTCCGGCAGCTGCAGTGAACTGTACAGGGAGGTTTACACCGAGGTCATGTAAAAAACTCACCATATAACCCGACCATCCAACCGAAACGGTTGAGGCTGCAAACAGGTATTCAAGGATAAGGTCCCATCCTATGATCCAGGCAAGGAATTCGCCCAGCGTGGTGTATGCATAAGTATAGGCGCTGCCTGAGATTGGGATCATGCTGGCGAACTCGGCATAGCAGAGACCGGCAAAAGCGCAGGCAATACCCGAGATAATGAAAGATATCACGATGGCAGGGCCTGCATACTGCGCTGCAGCCTGTCCTGTGAGCACAAAAATGCCGGCGCCGATGATGCCTCCAATCCCCAGGGTGGTGAGGTTGGTTGCAGTCAACGCCTTTTTGAACCCCTGCTTGTTTTCAGCCGCTTCGTCGAGAAGTTCCTGGATGGGTTTGATAGTGAACAGTTTACTGCCCATAGACTGGTTCTTACGGATTAGTTTTATGCGTGCCCGGACTTAAAGTGTAAATCACCGGCATTAAACTCATATAGCTGCAGCCATGATAATGGATGCCTGTTTGGATTCTTCAGTGTCGGAACGGGAAGTGAGTACAATGGGAGCTGCTGCACCGAGCACCACAGCTGCAAGCTGCGCGTTTGCCGAGAAACCCCATGATTTGTACAGCATGTTTCCTGCTTCAATATCGGGTGCGATGAGAAGGTCGGCATCACCGGCCACATCGCTTATAATGCCTTTATGTTTTGCACTTGCGGCGCTGACGGCGTTGTCGTATGCCAGCGGACCGTCGATGATGCAGTTTTTGATTTGTCCGCGCTGGTTCATCTTCGACAGCAGGGCGGCTTCGGTTGTGGCGATCATCGCCTCATTCACCATTTCAACAGCGGCCAGCACTGCAACCTTGGGTTTTATATACCCCAGTTTGTTCATGAATTCCACTGCGTTGTTAACAATGGCAACCTTGGTCTTGAAATCCGGTGCAGGTATCATGGCCGCATCGCTGAGACCGAGAAGTTTATGGTAAGTCGGTATCTCGAACAGCGCAAAATGCGATAGTACATCACCCTTACGCAAGCCGTTTTCCTTGTCAAGAACTCCCCTCAGGAAAGTAGCCGTTGCAACAAAGCCTTTCATCAGTATGTCGGCCTGCTTCTCCCTGACCATCTTTACAGCGGTTTTCACTGCCTGTATTTCGGTTTCTTCATTGATGATCTTCATCTTGCTGACATCCAGTTTGAGTTTGCCTGCAATTTCCCTGATCTTCTTTTCATTGCCGATAAGGATGGCTTCAACAAGGCCCATCCTGTCAACAGCGCATATGGCTTCAAGGCAATGTTCGTCCTGTGCCACGGCCACAGCCAGGCGCTTTTTTCCTGATTTCTTTGCAAGTTCATTAAGATCAGATAGTTTCGTTAGTATGCCTGAACTGGCATCAGTTTGGGTAGTCATGGTATGGTTCCTCCTTAAAATTTATAATTTATTTATGTGTTAAATAAGGTATTCCGGTTGAGCAAACCTACAGCATTTTTGGCATTTGCACAAACTTTCCTTAAAAAATCATTTCAAAAAAATCCATACCTTTGCCTCCTGTTAATTAAATCACGGCTATGGAACTTCCCTTTGCAGAATCATTCAGGATCAAGATGGTCGAACCCATCCGCAGGACAACCCGGGCGGAGCGCGAACAACTGATCAGAGAAGCAAAATACAACCTTTTCAACCTGAGAAGTGAGAACGTTTTTATTGATCTCCTCACCGATTCAGGGACCGGCGCCATGAGCGACAGGCAATGGAGTGAAATGATGCTGGGTGACGAGAGTTATGCAGGGGCTTCTTCCTTTTTTAAATTCAGGGATGCTATCAAGGATATAACGGGATTTGATTACGTGCTTCCCTGCCACCAGGGCCGTGCTGCAGAGAATGTGCTGTTCTCGGTTCTTGTTAAAGAAGGACATTTGGTTCCGGGAAATTCACACTTTGACACCACCAAAGGTCATATTGAATTCCGCAAAGCTAAAGCTGTAGACTGTACCATTGACGAAGCATTTGACACCACGCTGATTCATCCTTTCAAAGGAAATATCGACCTTGCCAAACTCGAGAAGGTCCTGGTTGAGAACGCCGACCGTGTCCCCTTTATCATTTTCACAGTAACCTGCAATTCATCGGGAGGTCAGCCTGTTTCAATGGCCAATATGAAGGCTGTAAAGCAGCTTGCCGATAAGTACGGAAAGAAGATTGTGATGGATTCAGCCCGTTTTGCCGAAAATGCTTATTTCATCAAGGTAAGGGAGGAAGGCTATTATGATAAATCAATTCGCGAGATCGTAAAGGAAATGTTCTCGTACGCTGATGCAATAACCATGAGCGCCAAGAAGGATGCCATAGTGAATATTGGCGGGTTTATCGCCATGCGTGACAAGGAGCTGTTTGCAAGCGCCAGCACTTTCGAGATCATCTACGAAGGTTATATTACTTACGGAGGGCTTGCAGGCCGTGACCTGAATGCAATTGCCCGCGGGCTCTATGAAGGCACCGAGTTCGATTACCTGGAAACCAGGATCAGGCAGGTTGAATATCTCGGCAATAAACTTATAGCCATGGGGATACCCATTCAGCAGCCTATAGGAGGTCATGCGATCTTTGTGGATGCCAGGCGTTTCCTGCCGAATATACGAAAAGAAGAATTTATCGCACAAACGCTGGCAGTCCATCTTTATATAGAGGCAGGGGTCAGAGGTGTTGAAATTGGGGCCTTACTGGCCGACAGGGACCCGGTAACCCGTGAGAACCGTTACCCTGAGCTGGAACTTATGCGACTCGCCATCCCCCGAAGGGTTTATACCAATAATCATATGGATGTGGTTGCTGCCGGTCTTAAAAATATCTGGGACCGCAGAAACAACATTAAAAGCGGGTTTAAAATCCTCCGCGAAGCCCCTATCATGAGGCATTTCACCGTCGAACTCGAAAAGGTCTGAGTGATGGAACCGGCAAGGAAACAGGCGAGGTACGGCCGGCTTTTTTCCCAGCTCAGTGACCTACTCACCAAAACTACCAATGCGGATGCCCGCATGTCAACTATAGTGGCGGTTCTTCATAATAAAATGGAATATTTTTCGTGGACAGGGTTTTATATGCTGGCCGGCGGAGAACTTACCGTGCGCACCTACCAGGGGCCTCTTGCCTGCCAGGTTCTTAACAAACATACCGGCGTTTGCTGGGCCGGGATTGACAGGGGTGAAACTGTTGTTGTTCAGGATGTTCATAAATTTCCCGGGCATATTGCCTGTGATTCGGCCTCGAATTCCGAAATAGTGGTCCCCCTGAGGGATAAATCGGGAAACATCACCGGGGTCCTTGATGTCGACAGCAACTCACTGAACTCATTTGACGAAATCGACGCTGAATGGCTTGCGAGAATTGTTGCCCTGATATGAAGGTAGTCGGCAGTCGGCAGTCAGCACACTGCAATTTGCCGACTGCCGACTGCCGACTATTAAATACTAACTCCCTGACCTCCTCCCCATGAGTTTCCTCGAGCTCTTCATCATTGCCATCGGTCTTTCAATGGATTGCTTTGCAGTTTCATTAAGCTTTGGGGCACAGAAGAGGCTGAAAAGAAATGATATACTCAGGTTCGCTTTCTTCTTCGCATTGTTCCAGGGGGTAATGCCTCTCATAGGTTGGCTGGTCGGGTCCTCGGTAAAATATTACCTGGCAAGCGTGGATCATTGGATCGCTTTTGGCATTCTTTCATTCATTGGCTTGAGGATGATCTATGAATCTTTCAAAGGGGAGGGAGAGAGAAGAACGGTGGATATCAGGGAATGGAAGATCCTGCTGACACTTTCGCTGGCCACCAGCATCGATGCCCTGATGACTGGTGTGAGCCTGGGTTTTGTGAAAGTAAATATTCTCTTTGCTGTCATCACCATTGCCATAGTCACTTTTTTCAATTCCATTGCAGGAGCCTGGGTAGGTGAGAGGTCCATTCACATCTCACCAAGATGGGCTGAGATACTCGGCGGCCTGGTGCTGATAGGGATAGGTACCAAGATCGTCCTTGAACATTTGTCAATTATCTGAATAAGCTTAATTTTACCCCTGAAATGTCGATGATAAGAATTACCAAGGAATTTCGTTTTGAGGCCGCTCATGCCCTTAAAGGGTATGATGGTCCCTGCAGGAATGTTCACGGCCATTCGTATGAGCTTGCTGTTACCGTAACCGGCAAGCCCATCAGCGATAAAGCATCCTCCAAATACGGGATGGTCATGGATTTCGGCGACCTTAAATGTATGATAAAATCCAGTATCATTGATCTTTTTGACCATGCGCTTATCCTGCATTCTTCCATGAAAGATGAGGGTTTGATCCCCCCGGGAGAGCCATTTACCAATGTGGTCTATGTGGATTACCAGCCTACCAGTGAAAATATCCTGATTGATTTTGCAAGCCGCATCAAAGATCTTTTACCCGGGCGCATTACCCTGCATCACCTTGTGCTGAGGGAGACATCCTCGTCCTATGCCGAATGGCATGCCTCGGACCAGGAATAATAATCACTTTCCTGCTACCTGAATTTAAGCTGGAAATAACCATGGCTACCTGGGGACCAGGTGAATGTCGACAGTTGGGTCCTCCCCGTCAATCTTTATCAGGTTTACTTCGGCCGTGGCTGAATCCTGATCGTAGAATGAGGGCATGAAGTTCCTGGTAATTTCAGTACCAGGCAAAGGGTTGATCCGTATCATGTAGCTCCCGTGAACCAGCCCGCTGAACTGGTAGTACCCGTTATTGTCAACAGGCACAGACTGTATCAGTTTAACTGTATCCAATGGCTTTGTCCTGTCGTAAACTTTAAACAGGTAGGCTGTTCCCCTGCAGATCCTCGTTTCACCTGCATAGGCATGGCCCCGTATACTGTGCTTGTTGGAATAGGAAGCCCAGATAATGATAATCAGCAGGATCATTGCAGCGCTTGCAAGCAGAGGGTAAAGATTGCGTGAACGCGCCAACCCCGCCAGCCTGCTTTTAAAAACCGCTGTCCTCCCTTCCTTCACTACCCGGGGCTGTATCACTTTCCTGATCCTTTCCCAGGCCTGTTCGGGCGGAGGAGTCTCAAATCCTGAGAATGCGTTCCTGTAGCGTTCTTCTATGGGATCCTTGTCCTGCATTTTTCTTTATAATATCCTGTTTAAAATTTTCTTCATTGTATGTTTGGCTTTAAAAAGCTGGGTTTTGGATGTATTCTCCGCAATCCCCAACATCTCTCCAATTTCCCTGTGATTATACCCTTCGATGACATACAGGTTGAAGACCGTCCTATAACCCGCGGGAATGCCCTGGAGTATCTTCAGCAGTTCATTATATGATAGTTTTGACAGGGCGTCTTCGGGAATGGTTGCCTCCTCTTTGTCATTTTTTAAACTGACCTCGTTCTGGTATTTCAACTGCGCAGTATAATAATTGATCGCAGTATTGACCATGACACGGGATATCCAGGCATCAAACTTCTCAACGGACCTCACGGTAGCCAGGTTCCCGAACACTCTTATAAATCCTTCCTGGAGTATGTCCTCGGCTTCGATCCTGTTACTTGCATACCTTAGACAGATACCAAACATACTTGGTGCATAAGCCTTATAAAGGGCTTCCTGTCCACGGGGCTCGTTCCGTAAACATTGCTCAAATACCTCGGCCGTGATACTCATGGGAATAGGCTGGGTCAGATAAAGGATTCACGAAGATAAAAGAAATCTTTGCAACAAAAAAGAGGTCGTTCATTTCTGACGACCTCTTCGGTTGATTGAGTTGAGTTGAATGTGTAGTTTAACGAGTTTCACCGAGTACTGTTAATTTCTTTATAATTATTTTATCATCCTGTGACTGGATTTTTAGAAAATATGGCCCTGCCCTGAGTGAAGAAATATCCAGTTCCACGTTATTCGGGCCTGCTTCAATCTTTACTTCGTCCTGAATTACTGCCTGTCCAAGCGTGTTGAAAAGCTTCAGGACCAGTGTCATTTCCTTCAGGCAATTCACCCTGAAGCTGACTTTTTGTCCGGGCGCGGGGTTTGGATACAGATCGCTAATATAGCTGATATTTGCTCCCGGATCAGCTATCCCGTATACAATCTGTCCCCCGCTAAGCGTAAACGGAAGCGTGACGCTTGGCTTGTTGTTGTCGATGGTTGTCTGGGCCTGGGTGGACACTATGCCGGCTTTTTCGGGTTTTACGATATATGTTCCGTATGCAATGTTGTCAAATATAAAACTTCCCGATGTGTCGGTTATTGTGTAAGCGAGAGAATTATTATTCTGGTCGAAGAGCATAACGTTAACACCAGGTATTCCGGCCCCGTTCCCGCTGAATTTAATTCCTCCCTGGCTGATCTCTCCACGGATGCTTCCGTTTCCTGCGGCCGGGGGCACGCATTCAACCAGGTGAATGTTATAAGGATTCAGGGCTGCCCCGAGTGTGATTAAATTTGCACCCTGCCAGGTAAGAGATGATTCATAATACGTTGGCATAAAATGACCATACCTCGATGAGGCAGGCAGCAGCCTGGCCTGGAGATAATAACTTCCTGAGCTTACCCCGCCGAAATGATAACTTCCCAGTGAATCCCCGAATTCTTTGCCCTGGACAATGGTCATCACATTGTTTGAATCCACCCCGATCAGATCTATCCAGCCGTGATCAACCGGGTGAACTCCCATATAAACATAACCGCTGAGGTCGCAGGTGGAATGAGCATATACCTGTTTTGTCCTGTTCCATTGGCAGTTTACCGAATCGATAGTCACCAGCGTCACATTGTAGGCTCCCTGTGCCGGGTAAGTGAAAGTGACGTCCTTCCCGGTAAGGACAGTTCCGGCAGGGTCTCCCATCTGCCAGGTGTAGGTTGTGGGATAGACGCTGTTGGTAGTGCCGTGGAATGTAAGTGTGAGCAGGGCGGAAGTGTAGGTGAAATTATTTTCACAGTTGGCGGGAGGAACCACTCCGGCATGAACACTGTCGCAAGCAGTGCTAGTGCATCCGGTAGAGGTTGCAATGGTAAGGCAAACCGTATAAATCCCGTAATTTGCATAAAGATGATAAGGGTTTTCAACCGTGGAAGTTGTTCCGTCTCCGAAATCCCAGTTCCAGCTGGTGATCAGGCTATGAGGTGCGCTGTTATCAATGAAATGGATTTCTGTTGCATGTGTGGAATCTGCATAATAGGTAAATGCAGCTTCGCAGGCAGGAGCGCCTGCATGAACCTGCTGGCAGCTGTGGCTGGTACAACCGTCGCTGGTGGTAATGTAAAGACAGACAGTATATATACCTGCCATAGTGTAGGTAAAAGTGGGATTCTGGAGTGTTGAGGTGTTGTTTGAGCCTGCTGCAGGATCGCCGAAGTTCCATAACCACGCCACTATATTTGCACCCGAAGTGCTGGCATCAGTAAATTCATACTTAAGCACATTCGTGGCGCTCTGGTGATAGGTGAATGCCGACTGGCAGTGTACAGGGTTACAGATCACGAAATTCACCGTCGCAGGGGAATCGGTGCTCAGAAAGGTATGGGATACCCAGTCGTTGTGACAATCGCGTGTAAGTACAACGAAAGTCACGGCTGATACAGTCGGAACATTATTGATCGTACAATCATAATAACCGGTGGCGCTGGTTTGCCTGGTGGCATAAAATACAAACCCTGCAACGGAATCATTACTTTGGATTATAACTTCATGGTTGGGTACCGGGCTGCCACCGGTGGAATCAAATGTGACTGTTCCGCTCAGGTAAACCGTCATGGTCTGGGCCTGCATGAAGACTGCAATTCCAAAAAATACTGCGAGAGATAAAAGTTTTTTCATATTAGGCTTATTAGTCTGGTTATAATTATGACCTTGATTAAGTGCAGAGGTTGCCCTCCATTATCAGTCATTTTCAATATTTTATGATCTTGCGGGTGCAAATCCTATCACCTGAAGCCGTCCTTAAAACAAGGATGTATATCCCGGGTGACAAAGCCGAAAGATCTGCTGTCATGGTGTAGGACCCGGGGGTATAGTCAGAATTCGTTTCGAGCAGGGGAACAGACTGCATGGAAAGAATCGAGCATAGCAGTACAACCGGTTTATTTACGGTAAGATGAATGCTGATGTTCCCTGCCGAAGGATTGGGGAAAGGTGATCCTGCAACAATTTCAGCCTTATCAGTAATTTCTTTGACCCCCAGGACATTACGGTCGTAAATATCGATCAGGAGGGAATCAATGACAGGTGAGTCCGCACTGATGGTTACCGGGGTGTATTTTGAGAACCTTCCCGTTGATTCGACAAATAAAAAGTACCTTCCGAACGGCAGGCCTGGGAAACTGAAGTTGCCTGAAGCGTCGCTTAGCTTGTAAGTTACGATGTTCTTAACTGAATCAAGCAGCAGCACTTCGCTTAAATTCAGGTTGAAATTGCTGGTCGATTGGGTATAATGCTCTACTTTCCCCGAAATGGTTCCGCTGCCTTTTACACTGTCACCGGCTTTGTTAAGGTAGATGTCGAAATTGAAAATGCTTGAATCGGCAACTCTGAGCAGCTGCGACTGTTGCCAGAAAACATGCTGGCTGAAATACATAGGGATATATTTCCTGGCATTGGCGGAGCCTGGTGTTAGTACAACCTTAACGAAATATTCGCCCGTAAGCAGGTAGGGGAAAGAGAAATAACCCAGGTAAGTAAAACGCAGGGTGTCGAAAGCAATCACATAGTTGTTGTGAAATTTATACAGGTAAGCAATGCCTGTATCACCGGTACTGACAGGATTGTTGATCGGATGATCTCCTGCAAATACATGTCCGCCTATACTGTAATAAACAGGGGTATAAATGTATTTGCAAACAGAATCTGAACAAGGGGTTTTAATACTGCTTCTCGTTATGGTAAGGCAGACCTTGTAGTTGCCGGTCTTTGAATATGTATGGACAGGGTTGCGGTTTGCAGAACTCAAGCCATCGCCGAAATCCCATAGCCAGTGGTCGGGGGATCCTTTCGACAGGTCAATGAACCGGTAGCTGCAGGGTGCAACAGATGAGGAATCTAGTTCATATATGAAATCTGCAATGCATAACGGGCTGTATGTCTCGCAAATGAAGAAATTAACCACTATACTGTATGATTCAATGGCCTGCGATTGAATATGAAGTACATTATGGCAATCGTAAGTGCTTACCGAGAGGGTGTCGCCCAGGCTGGTGAGTTGACTGATGGTGTCGGAATAGTACCCGTTGGTATCGGTATACACGGTATAGGTATAACCGATGTACGGGACCTTGACAATTACACTGTGATTTTTAACGGGGTTTCCCGTGGAATCATTCAGTATCCTTCCCGTGACAGTGATTTTAATGGAATTCAGCAGCGATGAAAGAAAAGGGTTCCCGCTTGCCGGCTGAGAAAAAGCCGCTGAACAAATTATAAGAACAAGCAGTAAATAGTAAAACCTTTTTACCTTCATTTCTTATTGCTTTTTCTTCCGAACATGTACTGTATGCCCAGGTCAATACCGAAAGCTTGTGTATTGCGGTTCCCGCCCTCGGCAGATTGTGTGGGTGAAGTAATGAAATACTTGTAATAAGGGTTGATGAACATTCCCCAGTTCTTCGTAAACTGGTACTCAAGTGACAGCCTTACCCACAGCTGCCAGTTGGTCGGCTGACGGGTTGGTGAATAATCCTGGAGCGCTATAAGCCTGCCGTTCGGAATGTCGATCACCGGTTGCGCTTTCTTTTCGCTGATCAGGAAAGAAACTGCCGGACCTGCTTCAATTCCTAAAGAGAAATTCCTGGTTTCGAACACATTGTAGCCAAGAAGCAAGGGGATTTGCAGGTAAGTGTAACGATTTCTCGTACGGTCATCGGTCATATGCGTCACACTGTCGTAAATCGCATGATTTTTGGTTATATAAATGATCCTGCCCTGGTTGACGGGATCGGGATAATACCCGATCACTTCGGTGTAATAACTTACACTGTCGTTGCTGCGGTATTGAACCTTATAATTTCCTTCATCATAGGTATATCCCAGCCCGATTCCCGTGCGTACCGAGAACCTTGAAAAATGATAGGCGATCCCGGCATTTGCAAAGTAATTGAATTCCTGGGTTTTGGTCCCGTTCGAACTGTACAGGGCCATTTCGGGAGCTATCCCGAGGCTGGCCGAGAAGAATGAAGGTACAGGGGCTTTTTCACGAACATATTTAAAGACTTCACCCGAACGGATAAAGGTGAGGGTGTCGGGGTTTATGCCCAGGTCAAAGTTTGAGAACACGAGAGGATCGATACTGTTAATGTTATCCAATGGCAGGGCGATTTCGTGTATGACCGGTTCGGCCATGATATGGGCTTGGCGATCGGCAGCCACAGCTAATTCATTATCAGTGGGAGTATAGGGGTCATGCGTTTTTTCGATTTTTGTATTCGAAGCGATCATTGCTTCTGGTTTCTGGCTGCGTTTGGGCGGTGTTAATGCAGTTTGTGCCTGGCTGGAGCTGCCGGCCATACTGGTGTTGATTTTACCCGGGGCAGGTGCAATGATAGGTGCAGCGGCAGGCTTAACTGAGGATTCCGTCATCCTGTTTGCTTGTGCAGAAGGCTGTATTGCCTTGGCTGAAGATTCCGGCAGGGTTTCTGAGGCGTTCCTGCTGCCAGGCTGTAAGGCCCAGTAGGTCAGAGCGGCAACCAATACGATTCCCCCGGCAACTGAAACCAAAGCGATCCTTGGTACATTTATAAAGTTAAAATGTATCAACTCCCTGACCAGCAACTTCAGGTTCAGGGAGTTCCACACCCTGGGTGAAGGAGACAATTCCTGTTTCCCCAAAGAGTCCCTGAACAGGTCGTCTATATTCTTTCCTGGTCCGGAATTATTGTTTGTTGGTTGACTCATACTTATTTATAGTTCTTTTTCTGTCGTGTTTCTTCAATTTTATTCTTTAGCCATCTCCTGGCTTTGAACAACTGGGTTTTTGACGTGTTCTCGGAGATCCCTAAAAGTTCGGCGATCTCCTTATGTCCGTAATCTTCAAAAATATGCAGGTTGAAAACTGTTCGGTAGCCTTCGGGCAATTCCTGTATCAGTTTTAACAACAATGCAGGGTTATATTCATCAGGGAATTCTATGGGTTCATTAAAATCCATAATATCAGTTTCCCTGATCTCGTCAATTTTTTCATGCCTTGCGATCTTGTTCCGTTTATTGATATAGTTGATCGCATGATTGACGATAACCCGTTTAATCCAGCCGGCCAGTGAACCTTCGCCCCGGAAGGAGTGAATGTTTTGAAAGACCTTGATGAAAGCCTCCTGTAGAATGTCTTCGGCCTCATCGCGGTCATGGCAGTATCGCATACAAACGCCAAGCATTATAGGGGCAAATGTGTCAAACAACATCCTTTGCGCCTGTCGCTTACCCGCGATACAGTCCTTCACTATTTGTTCATCAATGACCATTAACAGGACTAGTTGAAAGACAAACCATAGTACCCATGGTTGCCTGAAGTCTCATTATTATAATATGATGTCATTCAAGGGTCTCCCTGAACCGGTCGAAATTCTTCTCAAAAAAATCCCGCCCTTTATTGCTCAATATACCGTTAAGATGGTATACGAATATTTCATGAAAAATTTCGAAAGAATTCAGTTCATCAGCCGAAAACAGGTCATTTTCAACCAGGTTTTCAATCCTCAGAAGTTGTAAACGGGAGATAACCTCGGTATTCAGGTTGTCCCTGTACAGACCTTCTTCCTTACCTTTGACCATGTTCCTGAGCATGATGTTGAACATGGTTTTGCGCCTGGTCTCCCTGATCTTTAAATAAAGATCGGGGTAATATTTCCTGATGTCATAGTCCATCGAAGGATTATGATCCTGTATCATCCGCTTGAATTGCTTGTATATCGCGAACAATTCCTCGATTGCATTGAGGTTTCGTTTTCGGATATCATCAAACTCATTGAAATGAAGTTCGTGTTCCGATTTCAGAACCTGGGTAACGAGATCTTTCTTGTCTTCGAAATATTCGTAAAGAGTTTTTTTGGAAATGCAAAGATGTCCGGCAACATCATCCATCGTTACGCTTTTAATTCCATAGCGGTGGTATAGCTTGCCAACCTGTTTCAGTATGCCCGGAACTTTGCCATTCATTACACAAATGTACAAATTAATATACGGGAAACTTTTTTTGGGTAAAAAGTTTCAATTTCCGGGGATTATCAGTGCTGGTAAATATTGGCAGGGTTCCGGTAACCGGGCAGGTTCCTGTACCAGTCGGGATATGATGCCCCGCTGCTGGTTGCCCACTGGGAAAGGTTCAGGTAAGCTGAGAGGACGTCTGCAGATTCCTTTGCGTAATCGAAATTTTCATAGATGCTGATACCCCAGGGCAGGTTGTTTGATGTCCTGTAATACCTTCCCTGCCCGGGTATGCTCGTGTCATCGCCGGTCCCGAAATACTTCTGGTTTGCGAGCGCAGTCGGCGCACGGTCGGGAAGATGAACTTCTTTCCCACGTTCAAGATTGAGTATTATGAACGGGTTGAAATTCCCAATATCCAGGTCCGACATGGTATACTGGTTTTGGTTGAACAGCATGGTGATCCTGATGGTGTCGGGGTTGATGTATGGAGTGCCGATGACGGTATTGATCATCCCTCCCGGGCTGTTGAATGCTTTAAAGTCATCATCGGTTATGATGACCGTGGGTTTGTTTTGTCTTGCCTCAAGACCGTTGGATGCCAGGGTGATATAATTATCGAACAAGGAAGACCCTGTAACGGTAACTGCCGATGAGGGGATGTTCGCATTTGAAAACTGGAATCCGAACCCGCTCGGGAATGAAGCCCCGGCAGCCCTCAGTATGAACAAGCCGTCACATTCGACTATTTTATTCTGTGCGTTGGTGATGGTATTGAACCTGTAATTCACAACCAGGTCATTGAAATCATAATCTCCCTGGTTTGGCCAGAGGTCTTCAAATGCCAGGCTCCCGCTTTGAACTGCAGGGGATAAATTATTATATGCCCTGGTGGGATCGTTCGGGTAATCATCGTAAGAGTTGGGGACTCCGTCACCATCTGTGTCGCTGTTTAATGAATAGCTTACATCAGTGTTGAACAGGGCGCCGGTAATTGTCCCGTTATAATGATCTGAGGAAGCATCGTATGCAGTTGTACCGCTACCTTCATTGAAATGCCATAAAGCCTTGATCCCGGTTTCAGTCCCTGCCCAGGGAACCGACATGGATGCTGTGACCTGCTGAGGTGTAAGCGCGATGTTCCAGATGCTGACTTCATCAATAAGCCCCTGGAAAAATTTCTGTCCACCATTATCGGATCCTATCGAAATGGTCCTGCCGTTATTGACAAGCACGGAACTTACAGCCGCGGAATTTTTTAGTACCCCGTTGACATAAAGGAAAAGAGTGCTGCCATCATAAACACCTGCAAGATGATACCAGGTGTTCAGGGTGGGTTGGCCGGCACCCCAATTGATCATGGTATAATTAAAGTTGCCCTGGTAAACGCTGACCTGGAAGCCCTTATATAAATCCTGCCCGAGGCCGCAACCATCCCAGTCACCCTTCTCGACGATCTTGACCGACTGCTGGCGGGTTGGTTTTACCCAGGCTTCAAATGAACATTTGTTCGGGAAACTAAGCCCGGCGGAATTCGGAATGAAAATCCAGTCGGTGGTCCCGTTAAAATTCATGGAATAATTGACCGATATGGTTTTAGACGAAGGAAAGGTAAAATCTGTCAATGGCCTGCTTAGAGGAACAAGTATGGAATTCAGCATGATAATTTTCTCGTAAGCGGGTATCGCTACGGAAACATCATAACCGGCATTGCCGGTTTCAATGAATGCTTTCAGGTACAGTTGACTTTCATCGCCCGAGGAGATCCTCAGAACGCCGGCAGGAACATTATGAAGCCTGAATTCAATATTATCTGCTGTATTCCAGCTGAAGGTGCTGCTTACCTTAAGTGATCTCATCCCCGAAGGGCTGTTATCCTCAGACTTCTTCTTGCAGGAAGTGGCTACCATCAGACCGGCCAGGCAGAAACAGATAAGCTTTTTCATTGAGTCCTTGTATGTGTCACAAAAGTAAGCAATAACGAAGGTGGTAGCAAGCCATAATACGCAAGTGTCCACATTTTTAGACAATCCGTATGATTTTGTTTTTCGTTCAAACCCGTAAAAACCGGAAACGATTCCTCTATAGAAAGTTTTTATGTAGAGGAAATTTGATATCTTTGCGCTTTCAAAAAAGCGACCTGAATTTATTCTATATAATTATTTAATTATTGCAAAATGAAGAAGATACTCTGGATCAGCAGCATGATCATTTTCCTGTTGTCCTGCGGGGGCAACCAGGGAAACAAACAGGCCAGGCTTGATGACCTCAAAAAACAACGTGACAAACTTACTGTTGAGATAAGCAAACTCGAAACTGAACTGAATCCGCAGGGAACTCAGCCTGCGACCATTGTGAAGACCATGGACGTGGTAAAACGACAGTTTGAGCATTACATCGAAGTGCAGGGACGAATTGACGGTAATGAAAATATCGGGGTTGTTCCGCGTAACCAGGGAGGAGTTGTTACGAAGATCTACGTGACCCAGGGCGATCACGTGACCGCCGGGCAGGTGCTTGCAGATATGGACAATGAAGTCCTCAAACAAACAATGAAAGAATTACAGACCTCGCTGGATTATGCCACCGATATGTACAACCGCCAGAAAAATCTCTGGGATCAGAAAATAGGTTCAGAAGCCCAGTACCTCACTGCCAAAAACACAAAGGAATCTCTTGAAGGGAAAATAAATACCCTGAAGGACCAGATCGACATGTCAAGGATTGTGTCACCTATAGACGGCACGGTTGAAGATATTCCCATTAAAGTAGGTCAGATGGCATCCCCGGCCTCGCCCCAGCCCTGTTTCAGGATAGTTAACTTTTCAAGGGCCAAGGCTGTTGCCGACGTGAGTGAAGCCTATTCAAACAAGATCAAGACCAATGACCCTGTTAAAGTATATCTTCCCGACCTGAATACCGAGCTTGATGCAACGGTAAGCTTCTCGAGTAAATATATCAATCCGACCAACCGTACATTTACCGTTGAGGCTATGCTTCCTCCCTCATCGGGCCTGACGTTCAGGGCAAATATGATCGCTGTTGTTAGGATCAAGGATTATGATAATAAAAACAGCCTTGCCATCCCCCAGAATTACATACAAACGGCTAAGGATGAAGGGCATTTTGTTTTTGTTGTTGAGGTAAAAGACGGGAAGACCTGCGCGAGGAAACGCATTGTCACTCCTTTTATCACCTATAACGGGCTTACCGAAGTTCTGGATGGTCTTAAGGAAGGCGATAAAGTTATCACTACCGGCTATAAGGACCTTTACGATGGTCAGTTGATTACTTTTTAAAGACCTGATGTAACATGAAAAAGCCGGAAAAACTCAAGGAATTTTTTGCAACCAGCTGGGCCATTGACAATAAGTCAAGCATTTACGTGCTTACAATTATCATTACCATGCTGGGTATACTCTCTTATATCAATATCCCTAAGGAACAGTTTCCCGAGATTGTCATTCCGACCATTATCGTGAATACTGTTTACCCGGGAACTTCTCCCGAAGATATGGAGAACCTGGTGACCAGGCCCATTGAAAAGGAATGCAAATCGATACAGAACGTAAAAAAGATCACCAGCAATTCGATACAGGACTTCTCTTCTATCGTTGTGGAATTCACCACCAATATCCCGGTTTCCGAAGCGAAGCAGAGGGTCAGGGATGCCGTTGACAAGTCAAAATCAAAGCTGCCTAACAACCTTCCGAATGATCCTGATATTGCCGAGGTTGACATTTCGGAGATCCCCATCATGAACATCAACCTCTCGGGTGATTATGACCTGCAGAGGCTGAAAAAATATGCAAAGGATGCGCAGGATAAAATAGAGACGCTTCCCGAGATCACACGCGTGGATATTGTAGGCGCCCTTGACCGCGAGATCCAGATAAATGTCGACATGTACAAGATGCAGGCTGCATCTGTTTCATTCAGGGATATCCAGAATGCAATTGCAGCTGAAAATGTCACTGTCTCGGCTGGGACCGTCACGAATTTCGGATTGAAGCGCACCCTGAGGGTTACCGGGCAGTTCAAGTCGCCCGAGGAGATCAACGACATTATCCTCAAGTCATCCAGCGGAGCTACAGTCTATATAAAAGATATTGCAGAAGTAAGGGATTCATACAAAGAACAGGAAAGCTTTGCGCGCTTTGAAGGCAAGAACGTGATCACCCTCAATGTCATTAAAAAGAGCGGCGCCAATCTCCTTAACGCCTCCGACAAGATCAAAGAAATTATCAGGGATATGCGGAAATCCTCCTATCCTCCTGATCTTAAGGTGGAGCTTACGGGTGAACAGTCCAGGTTCACCAGGAGCACCCTGGAAGAGTTGAACAACACTATTATCATCGGGTTTCTCCTGGTTACCGTGGTGCTGATGTTCTTTATGGGACTGAATAATGCATTTTTTGTTGCTTTATCGGTTCCCCTTTCGATGTTCGTTGCTTACCTCATAATGCCACAGCTGGGATTCACCATGAACATGATCGTCATGTTCGGGTTCATCTTCGCCCTGGGTATTATCGTGGATGATGCTATCGTGGTAATTGAGAATACCCATAGGGTACACCGTGATATTCCGGATATTAAAGCCGCGGCGAAATATGCAGCCGGGGAAGTGTTCCTTCCCATACTTTCGGGTACACTAACCACTCTTGCGCCTTTCTTCCCGCTTGTCTTCTGGCCGGGTATAGTTGGTAAATTCATGCACTACCTCCCGGTTACGCTGATCCTTACTCTCTTTGCTTCTCTTTTCGTTGCCTATATTATAAACCCTGTGTTTGCTGTCACTTTCATGAAGCATGAGTATGAAGGGAAAGAATACAAGCTTAGAAAGAAGCCATTCATGGTCAGCAGTATCATCCTTGCTGCTTTTGCGGTACTGTTTTATATCGCCAGTGTCTTCACCATGGGGAACCTGTTGATGTTCGCACTTATACTCAACGTGATATACAGGCTCTGGCTTAAAAATGCGATTATAAAATTCCAGAGTGTATTATGGCCTGCCGTCCTGAATTTCTATGAAAGGCAGCTGCGTTTCTTCCTTAAAGGACGTCATCCGTATTATCTTTTTGCAGGGGTGGTCGCTCTTTTTGTCTTCACTATAATGCTGTTTGGTGCATTCAAACCCCAGGTGTTGTTCTTCCCGAACAACAATCCTGCAACCATTTTTATTTATGTAAAAATGCCGGTTGGGACCGACCAGAAGGTAACCGATTCGGTGACCAGGATAGTCGAAAACAGGGTGACCACCATCCTGGGCAAGGACAACCCGGTCGTTGAGTCCATTATTGCAAATGTAGGACTGGGTGCAGGCGAAAGTTTCTTTGACCGTTCGGTTTCTCCCGAAAGGGGCAAGGTCACTGTGAACTTCGTTGAAAGCAAAGACAGGCATGGGGTAGAAACCCTTAATTACATGGATAAAATCAGAGCTAACCTCCAGAACATTCCGGGAGTAACACTCTCTGTCGAGAAGAACAAAATGGGGCCGCCTACAGGCAAACCAATCAACATCGAGATCACGAGTGAGAACATAGAGGATCTTATCCTTACCTCCAAAGAATTTCTCACTTACCTCGATTCATTGCAGATCCCCGGCATTGACAGGCTGAGGTCCGATTTCGACGAAAGCAAACCCGAGATCGTTATGGATGTCGACAGGATCAGGGCCAATCGTGAAGGGCTCAGCGTTGGGCAGATCGGGATGGAACTCAGGACTGCCATTTATGGTTACGAGGCATCCAAGTATAAGGAGGATGAAGATGAGTATCCCATACAGGTAAGGTATTCCGAAACCCAGCGTAAAAATGTCAATAATCTCATCAATGCCAGGATCACTTACCGGGACATGACTTCCGGACAGTTAAGGCAGATCCCGATCTCGGCTGTTGTACAGGTAAATTACAGGGACACTTACGGCGGGATCAAGCGGAAAAACCTCAAACGGGTGATCACCCTTTCGTCGGATGTGACTTCGGGCCATACCGCGAACGAGGTTATTGCCAATATCGGGACTGCTTTGAAGACCTTTAATCTTCCCAAAGGCGTGGAGGTTAACTTCACAGGTGAACGGGAAGACCAGGCCGAAACCATGGCTTTCCTGGTCAATGCAATGATCATAGCGCTCGGGATGATCTTTTTTATCCTGATTACCCAGTTCGGAAGCATCACCAAGAGCCTGATCATTCTTAGCGAAGTAATATTCAGTATTATCGGCGTGTTTATTGGAATGGTCATTTTCCATATGCCTTTTATCATTACCATGACCGGTATCGGGGTTATCGCTCTGGGAGGTATTGTGGTGAGGAACGGGATTTTGATCGTGGAATTTGCCGATGTGTTGAAAGCCCGAGGGAGTTCATACCGTGAGGCTATCGTCGGAGCGGGTAAGACAAGGATAACTCCGGTGATACTCACCGCAACTGCAACCATGCTTGGCCTGGTTCCCCTTGCTGTCGGGTTCAACATCAATTTTATCACCCTGTTTTCACAGCTGAATCCTCATATCTGGGTGGGAGGCGATAACGTGTCTTTCTGGGGACCGCTCTCATGGACCATCATCTTCGGATTGAGCTTTGCCACTTTCCTTACGCTGATATTTGTACCTGCCTTGCTTCTTATTGATGCACAGGCCAGCGTCAGGTACAAACGCAGGAAAGACCTGAAGAAGATGAAGAAGGAACTAGCAGGAAAGGTGTGATTTACAAGTCGGCAGTCTGCAGTCTGCAAATTGCAATAAATATTTTTTGCTGACTGCCGACTGCGAACTGCCGACTATCTTCTAGAACTGTTCCAGCAGTTTGTTCAGCCTTGTCTTCTGGCTGAGAACGCCGAAAATCGACTGCATGTAGTTATTGTTCGCAGTGAGGAATTGCGAATATCTTTGGTTAAGGTCGGTGCTTGAAGCAATCCCCTGGCGGTATTTCGTCATGGTCTTAGTGTAGATCTTAAGAGCTATTTCAAATCCTTTTTTCTGGTTCTGGTAAATAGCGTAGGCGTTACTGAAATCCTTCTTTGCAGTCTCAACCTGGAGTTCAAGCCCTACCCTTGTCTTCTCATCCATGACCTTAGTTTTTTCAACATTCAGGCGGGCCTGGTCAACGGCATATTTGCGGCTACCACTGCTCCAGATAGGTACTTGCAACTGCAAGCCCCAGTTGGTCGTTTTGTACCAGGGATACTGGTCACTGAAAAAGGCCCAGGAATTCATGGAGGCATTGGCGGAGATACCAAAAAAGCCTGCGAGTGTCGGGTGGTACGCGGTCTTTGAGAGCTTATACTGCATCAAAGTCAGGTAATCTGACTTTTGCAAGAGGGTATAGTCAATGTTCCTTTTATAATCAAAAGGCTGGTTGATCAGCGCATCCCGGTCTACCTGGGCCAGGAAGTACTCAAGGTTGTTTGTAAGTATCATATCCTGGTTGTCCTTAAGACCGACCACAAACTTCAGATTGGCGTAGGCCACGTTACGGCTGCTTTTGGTATCGGTAAGCTGGGCTTCAAGGTTTGATCTGTTAAGGTCTGCCTGGTCAACATCGATATCTTCTATCAATCCCTGTTCCTGTGATTTCCTGGCTTCTATAACAAGCCGGCTCACCACCACATAAGTTGAGTCGAGGATCTTGATGGCTTCATCCGCTACGAGCAGCATATAATATGCATTGGCTACCTGGTCCCTAACGTCAACCTTGTCTTTTAAGTTCTTCTGCTTGGCGGTTTCCAGATAGGCCTTAGCCGTCTGCAATCCTACAAGATATTGGCCGCTGTAAATAAGCTGGTTCAGCTGAAGAGTACCCTGTACATTGTATTCCACATATAATGACATGGGAACATAATCAGGACCATCCTTAAAAAAAGTTGGAGCCATCTGTTTCAGGAAATTCGGAATGACCATTGTTGGTACACTGAGGTAATCCATGTATGAAGCGCTTCCATTGATCTGGGGAAGACCGATAGCGGTATTCTGCTTGACCATTTTCCTGGCAATCGTCACATCGGTTGCCGAATTCTTAAGGTCGTAGTTATTCTCGTAAGCGAAATCCTGTGCCTGCTGAAGGGTGAACTCCAGGGGTTTTTGTTTTACCTGGGTCTGAGCGCTCAGGTAGGCAGAATTACATGTGAGTATTATGATTAAAATACTCCAAAACAGATTTCTTAAGTAGTACATTGCTTAATCGAATTTTTTAAAGTTCAGATTTGTTCTTTTTGCTTCATAATAGGCAAGCCCTGTTTCAGTGGCAATGCCACGTATGAAATTATCTATCATGACATCGTATAAAGTGCGGAACGAAAATTTCTCGGCAGGAAAAAATTCAGGGTTATGAAGATCCATCAGCCTGCGGATATAAAGTCGGGCGATCAGTTCCACGCTCAGGTCGGTACGGTAAACTCCCTGGCTGATCCCTTTTGTCAGGTTGACCTGAATTTTCCTGAAAATAAATTCTATCCTTTCTTCCACATGATGATGGTAGACCTCGGGATAGTATTTCTTCAGGTCGAAGGTCATAGAAGGGCTGATATCCCTGAAATGTTCACCAATCTCCTTGCTGACGGTCAGCAGGATATCGATTGCATTTACCCCTTCAAAATTATACTGTTCAAAGATCACCTCGAAATTCTGGCGCTCCAGCTCAAGAAGTTTTGCCACCAGTTCATTCTTACTGCTGACAAACTCGTAAAGCTTCTTTTTCGAGATCCCCAGCTCCCGGCAGATATCATCAATGGAAACAGAGCGGACCCCGTATTTAAAAAACAATTCCCTTACTTTTTCCAATATGTCTTTCAAGGTGTTATCCATGGAGAAGCAGTGAAATTAAACAGGTTTGTTTGAGGCTGCAAAGATAAAAAATTCCGGCGTGAAGAAACAAAACACTTACAAAAAGTTTTCTATTCTAAGAAATCCTGTGTCATTTCATCAGGTAGCAGAATCTCATATTTAATGACAACTTTCATTGCTGATACAGTTATTTTCATTTGCTGTCACCCTGGATATTTAGTATTTTTGACAATGTCCTTATCCTGCAGCCATGAAAAGTTACCTTTTATTGCTTGCACTTTTTTTCTGCCCGTTAATACATGCCCAGAACTGGCAGTGGCTTAACCCAAAAATTCCTCTTGGATACCTGGTTTCGGTATGCGCTGCCGGAACCGGAAATTATTATGTAGCAGGCTGGAATGGTACGATACTTAAATCTGCGGATGAAGGAGCTACCTGGTCCAGGCTTAATTGCGGCTGGGGATATAATCTTAGCTCAGTGTATTTTCTTAATTCTGATACGGGTTTTGCAGCAGGTGATCGCGGCCTGTTGATACGAACAACCGACGGAGGAGAACACTGGTCTACTATTTTAGAACCTGATTACTACTCATCTGAACAAAATGGCATTCAATCTGTTAGTTTCCCGGATGCAGATCACGGCACTGTTCTTGCGAATGAGTATACATGGACTCCGTGGTTCGGGTATACAACCGTAAGCTACTTTCCAAGTACAACCGATGGTGGTTTACACTGGAGTAATTCCATAGATATTTTTATAAATGCTTTTGTCTCGATGAGTTTTGCAACTCCTGACATTGCTTGTGCCGTAGGAGCTGGTGGCATTATCAGGTCAACCGATGCATGGGCGACCTGGGAGGGGGTTTCCTCTCCAACCACCGATGACCTCAGGTCGGTATGCTTCCCTTCGGCAGATACAGGGTTTGCTGCTGGTTACAACGGGACTATCCTGAGAACGACTGACCAGGGTTTAACCTGGACTGCTCTGCCGAAAAGGACAAGTAATTGCATAAACGGAATTTCTTTTTCATCCTCCTCCTGTGGGTATGCCAGCGCTGATGCAGGTATTGTACTAAAAACAACCGATGGTGGAATGAACTGGAATCTGTTATCCACAGGTACCACTGTGGACCTTCAATCGGTGGCTTCAGCTTCCCCTGCTTCCTGCGTGGCCGTAGGTTGGGGTGGGACAATAATTTCAACAACTGACTCCGGGAAGTCCTGGACAAGGGCTGCAAATGGTGTTTTAAATAATATACGCTCTATTTCTTTTAACGATACACTACATGGTATCGCGGCTGGTGATGCCGGTATAATCTTATATACAGCTAACGGAGGGAAAACCTGGATTGTCGGAGCATCGGGAAGCAACTCACCGCTATATTCTGTATTTAATATCAATGCCAATATTGCATTCGCTGCCGGCAGTAATGGAACAATACTAAAGACTATACAGGGCGGTTCAACCTGGACAGCCACAAACCCTTTAACCTCTGACACCCTGTATGCTGTCTTTTTTGGTGATGACCATACCGGGTATACAGCAGGAGCCAACGGCACCATGCTGAAAACTTCAGATGCAGGCCTGAACTGGATACCCCTGCAAACAGGAACCGGTAACAGGATACGCTCAGAATTCTTCCTGAACAGGGATACGGGTTTTGTTTCAGGTGCCGGTGGAATGGTCATGAAAACCACTGACGGCGGATCGAACTGGCTCAGCTTACCTGTTGGACATGATGAAGAGTTACAATCCATCTGGTTTTTAAATGACAGTACGGGCTTTGCAACCGGATCGAAGGGAGGGCTTTTCAAAACGGTAAACGGGGGATCAGAATGGAGCTATATGATGCTTTCAGAAAGTTGGATTCCCATGAATGCCATCCGATTTATCGATGAAACAACGGGATATGCTGTCGGGAATTGGGGTACAATCCTTAAAACCATCGATGGCGGCGTCTCCTGGAACCACGAAGATCCTTTGTCGTCGAACCATTTGTATTCAGTCTCTTTCCCCGACAGGCGTATGGCATTTGTTGCGGGAGCCGGGGGCAATATTTTGTATACAACGAATAGTGTTGTTACAGGTATAAACGAAACAGGGATAACTGACCATCTGCAGGTCTATCCGGTCCCTTCTGACCGTATGATCAGGGTTGAATTCCCGTTGTCAATTTCCAAAGGAGTGATCACTGTTTATTCCATGGCCGGACAGGAAATCCTGAAGCAGAACATCAAAGGCAGTAAAACGGATCTGAATATAAGCTTCCTCCCACAGGGGGTCTACTTTATTCGCATGGTCGGCGGTGACCATGTACTGACAGGAAAATTCGTCAGGGAATAAAGTTCCTGGAATACACATTTTCTTTAAATTTTACTGAACATGACAGGCATTATGTTGATGTTGACATTTATGGTATTTACTCATGACTGTCGTGACACTGTACCGGGGTTTTAGTACTTTTGAAGCAGAAAATTAACCAAATGAAAACAGTATTTCTCTCCCTTACTTTTATCATTGTTGCTGTATGTGGATTTCCACAGGGCGGCTGGCAAACCTTCTACGAAAAATCGGGAGGCACCGAAACCCCTCGTTACGATCAGACCATTGCATTCTGCAGGGAGCTGGCGAAAGCGTCTCCCATGGTGCATTACACCACATTCGGGAAAAGCGGGCAGGGGAGGGATCTGCCTTTACTGATCGTTGATAAGGACGGGCTAACCGATCCCGCAGCGATCCGCAAAAAAGGAAGGGTTGTATTGCTGGTCGAGGCCTGCATTCATGCCGGCGAGAGCGAAGGCAAGGATGCCGGGTTGATGTTGGTGCGCGACATGGTCATAGGCACAACGGATAATACCACGCATAAACCATCTGGTTTCGGGCATGGAGCTCCCTCATCCGCATTCAAAAATATTCTTGATAATGTTACCCTGTTGTTTATACCGATCTTCAATGTTGACGGGCACGAGCGCTTTGGTCCGTACAACAGGATCAACCAGAACGGTCCTAAGGAGATGGGCTGGAGGGTCAACGCGAACAACCTTAACCTGAACAGGGATTTCCTGAAGGCCGAAACCCCCGAGATGCAGGCATGGCTTAAGCTGTTCAATCGCTGGATGCCCGAATTCTTTATCGACAGCCATACCACCGACGGGGCCGATTACCAGTATGTGCTCACGTACCTGGTCGAGGTCTTCGGCGATATGGATGATGGCCTGACTGCATGGTCGGCCAACAATTTCGTTCCTGAAATGAAGGAACACCTTATGAAGAGCGGCTTTCCTGCTTTTCCTTACGTGAATTACCGCAGATGGCATGATCCCAAAAGCGGGCTGATCAGCGAAGTTGCGCCTCCCATGCTTTCGCAGGGCTACACCGCTTTGAGGAACCGGCCAGGGCTTCTCATCGAAACGCATATGCTGAAACCTTATAACCAGAGGGTGGAAGCGACCTACGAATGCATGAAGACTACGATGGAAATTCTTGCAAAGGAGGGGAAGCAGCTGCAAAAACTTGAACAGGATGCCGATCGTTTCCTGGTTTCAGGGGAGCTGCTTAAAAAGCCGTTTCCACTGCATTATGAGACCAGTATGAAGGACAGCGTGATGGTTGATTTCCTGGGTTTTGAATACACTGCAAGCAAAAGCGATGTGAGCGGGGGGGAATGGATCAAATACAGCAAAAGCCCTTCAACTTTCAGGTCTCCTTATTTTGCCGTTTCAAAGCCTGTGGTCAGCGTGAACTTGCCCCTGGCTTATGTTATCCCTGTTGAATGGGCCGGGATCATCTCCAGGCTGGAACTGCACGGAGCGGTGATACGGCGGACATCCAGGGACACTATCATCCGAATACAGACTTATAAATTCAAAAACCCGAAATGGCAGCAGTCGCCTTACGAAGGCCATCATGCGGTGACGAATATAGAATATGATGAGATCACCGAGGACCGGCTGATACCCAAAGGTTCGGCCATTGTTGAAACGAACCAGCAATGCGGGAGGATCATCCCTCATTTTCTCGAGCCCAAAGGCAACGGCTCCATGGTTTACTGGGGGTATTTCGATGCGGTTTTCGAGCAGAAGGAATATGGCGAGAATTATGTGCTGGAGCAGCTGGCTGCCGACATGCTGGCCGCGGATGCCGGCCTGCGCAAGGAGTTTGAAGCTAAAAAAGCTTCAGATACGGTTTTTGCAAAATCCCCTTCGAACATCCTGAACTGGTTTTACAATAAGTCTCCCTACGTCGACAACCGCAAGGGGATCTATCCCGTGGGGAAGATCTACGACAGCAAAACTCTGGAGGCGCTGGTAAAGTAAGGCAGTATGTTCAGAGGGTCTCGGATACGGATCGCGCCGGGATCACGGATCAGGCAAATCGTTTCTCTAATACCTTACTTACCCTATTTGTGAAACAGGCAATCCATAAAAACATTGTGGAGGTCGTTTTATCACCTGATCTTGCTTACCTTTGACTCATGATCAGGGAATTGTTAAAAACCGTCACCGGGATGTTGGATAAGAAAGGAATCCGGTATATGATCTCCGGCAGCCTTGCGTTAAACGTTTATTGTATCCCCAGGATGACCATGGATATTGATATAGTCATCGAGCTACACCAATTCAATCTGAAAGAGTTCCTTTCTATATTTTCAGAAGGATACTACCTGGATGATCAAACTGTGAAAAACGAGGTCAGCAGAAAAGGTATGTTCAATATAATCGATCACGGAACAGGTCTGAAAATAGATTTTATTGTCATGAAAGATTCTGAATACCGGCAGCTTGAGTTCTCAAGAAGGATCAGGAAAAATATGGATAACATTTCTGTTTGGATAGTTACACCCGAAGACCTGGCGATATCAAAAATCGGGTGGATCCAGCAATTACAGAGTGACCGACAGGCAGGAGATATCAAACTGCTCCTTGATCTTCCGGGAATTGATAAACAATACATCTTATTGTGGTGCCGAAAGTTGAATTTTCAGACATTCAACCTGATCTAAGCAAAATGACAGACACAACCCGGGATATTACAAGGATACAACTTGAGATCATGCTCGCAAAATCGGAATCTGAAAGGTTCAGGATCGGAGATGATTTGATTTCCTTCGGAAGAATGGTGCTGGAAAATTCAATACGGCAGGAATTCCCTGCGATTTCGGAAAATGACCTGAAAGCAGAGGTATTCAAAAGATGTTATTCGTCATTTTACTCTCCGGTTGAGCTACAAAAGATTTTACTTTCCATGAAGGAGTACTGGAGTCATATTAACAGCTGAATTGGTTCTTACCTGCTGATCTACCCTGCCCCCGGAACATATTCGAACTGGCGGACTGCATCCGGGATTGAGGTCGACTTCATCCTGGGAGAACACGAGGTGGCAATTGAAGTGAAGTCGACCTCACAGGCGAATCCACGGCGGATGCAAGGACTCAGACAGTTTGCCGAAGAATATAAGGTGAAACATCTGATCCTGGTGAGCAATGACCCATTACCCCGCAAATTGGATAACATCCGATAATTGCCCTGGAAAGTATTTCTTGAGCAGCTATGGTCGGGGAAAATAATTTCATGATTTAACGTAGTCGTGTTAGCGATATTTTCTCTGCGACAAACTGAAGGTTCCCTACTTTGAGGAACCTGAACAGCAGCCTATTTTACCCTAATCCTTGAATTTCCAGGGATAATGTTACCAATGATCGCGGCAGAAGAAATCCCCGCGCTTACAAGCTCTTTTATGGCTTCAGCTGCCTGCATCCCGGGTAAGGCCAACAGCAGCCCACCCGAAGTCTGGGCATCGGCCAGCAGCAATGGTATCATTTCAGGGACAGCAGGCCCGGCATCAAGCATACTGCTCACGAATTCAAGGTTGTTCTTTGTGCCGCCGGGTATCATCCCTGCCACGGCATACTCCCATGCTGCTTTTATTAAGGGTATTTTTTCCCATTCCAGTTCTGCATCAAACCGGCCTGACGAAAGCATTTCTTTCAGATGTCCCAGCAAGCCGAAGCCTGTAACATCGGTGCAGGCGTGAACATCGTATTTCATGAGGATTTCGGCAGGTTTTTTATTGAGTTCCATCATGACTTTTACCGCTTCGGCTGCCGCTTCAAGGCTTGCATAGCCTCGTTTCACTGCCGTGCTGATAATGCCGGTTCCTAAAGGTTTTGTAAGCATCAGGACGTCACCCGCCCGGGCTGTGGCGTTTTTCCAGATCTTACCGGGCTGCACTTCACCGCTCACCACCAATCCGAATTTAGGTTCCTCGTCTTCGATGCTGTGTCCGCCGATAATTGAAATGCCGGCTTCTGCGCATTTGTCGGTGGCCCCGCGAATGATCTGCTGAAGCACTTCAAACGGAATCCTTTTTTCAGGAAAAGCCACAATGCTCAGCGCAAACAGGGGTTTCCCGCCCATGGCCCACACATCGCTCAGGGCGTTTGCAGCTGCAATGGCGCCGTAAGCGTAAGGGTCATCGGCAACCGGAGGTATGAAATCGACCGTTTGCACGATTGCCATATCATCGCTGATCCTGTAAACAGCAGCATCATCGGAGGTTTCAATGCCTACAAGGATGTTCTTCCCTTCAGGTTTGGGAAGGGTTTTCAGTATCTTTTCAAGCTCCTGTGGCCTGATCTTGCAGGCGCAGCCCAGGGCGTGGGTATATTCGGTAAGCCTGATCCCGGCCGCAGGAACTTCAGGCACTCTGGGAGGGACCGGGGTTTCAAAGTGTAATATTTCTGTTTGAATGACTGCGGATGAAGGAGCGGGTTCTGAACCAGCAGCCGGGCTTGCTGCATTACCAGGTTTTTCGATATTATGACTGAGGATTTCACCTCTGCCTCTGCCAGTGATGATATTTAATGCAGCATCAATTTCTTCCTCGGTACTCATCCTGCCTGTTGAAAATCGTATGGTCCCGAGAGCGTATTCACGCGGCACTTTCATAGCCAGCAGAACCTGTGAGATAGTTTCCAGTCCGGCATGGCATGCAGCCCCCGCCGAAACAGCAAGACCTTTCCATTGATTCATCAGCACAGATGCATCCTTGTCCTTAAACCCCAGGCTCAGCGTATTCGGCAGCCTTTTCTCCTGATGACCATTTAATTTCACATTCGGAAAGGCCTCAATAATACCGTGATACAGTCGATCCCTTAATGTTTTTATTTGTACATTGTACATGGTACATGGTACATCCTCCTTCGTACTTTGTCCTTTGTACTTCATACTTATTTCCGCCGCTTTCCCCATCCCCGCAATGCTCATAATATTCTCCGTTCCCGCCCTCAGGCCCTGCTCATGGTCGGCACCGTGCATCATGTTAGTCAGTTTCACTCCCCTGCGGCAGTATAAGGCGCCAACTCCTTTCGGAGCGTAGAATTTATGGGCTGCGACGGAAAGGAGATCCACATTCATCATCATCACATCCACGGGGATCTTGCCTATGCTCTGGGCTGCATCGCAATGAAGAACTATGCCATGCTCCCTGCAGATCTTACCGATCTCTTCAATGGGCTGTATCGTGCCGACCTCGTTGTTGGCATGCATAATGCTCGCGAGTATGGTATCGGGACGGATTGCTTTTTTAAAGTCATCGGGATTGATCATGCCAAAGCCATCCACAGGAAGGACAGTTATTTCAAATCCCATGGTTGCAAGGAACCTGCAGACCTCGGTAACGGCGGGATGTTCGACGGCGGAAGTGATGATGTGCCGGCCTTTATCAGCATGGGCAAAAGCAAAACCCTTCAATGCAAGGTTGTTGGCTTCGGTGCCGCCACCCGTGAAGATGATCTCATCGGCATTGGCATTCAGCAGTTTTGCCAGGCTTCCGCGGGCCTTTTCGACCGCCTGCCTTGCAATGATCCCGGTTTCATGAGAACTGGATGGATTGCCGAAGATGCCGTCCAGGAAAGGGCGCATTGCATCAGCCACTTCCGGGTCAAGGGGTGTGGTGGCATTATAATCGAGGTAGATCTCACTCATTGTTATTGTTCTTTAACATTTCGAGGATGGCTTTTGCATGAATCATGGGATCCTGCCCATTTAGCTCAATATCCAGTATTTCCCTGCATTGGCGTTTGTCGATGGACTTCTGGTAGGCTTTGTCGTAATAATCAAGCACAAGGTCGGCAACCACTGCGAAACCATCCTTGTGCAGGGCTTCCATAGCAAGATTGTACCTCGTGCCTCCCAGTCCTTCGCGTATCCTCAGAAGGGCTGAGGCAAGAAGTTCCTTGTCAAAACCCGCATACTCATCAACAAGCCTGGATATTCTCAGTTTTTTATCAAGTATCACCTTGACCATCCCGGCCTTGGAGATATGATCGTAAACCGGCGGAGGCAGAGCAACACGGCCAATGCTGCGGCTTTCGTCCTCCAGCCAGATCCTGCGGCTGAGATCCATGCCCGACCATAAAACGTAAAGCTCATTCTCGAATTGTTCATTGGTAGGCTGATGTCCCTGTCCCAAGGCCCCGAAAACAGAGCCTTTATGCGAAGCCAGGGATTCCAGGTCGATCACCTGTTCACCCAGCCGGGCCAGGGCTTTGAGAATATCAGTTTTGCCGCAGCCGGTATATCCTCCAAGGACTATAATCTTTGCCTGAGCTGAAAACGCATCCCTGATAAACCTGCGGTAGGCCTTATATCCACCTTCAAGCAGGTATACCCGGTAACCCGCCCTGCTGAAGACTTCGGCCATCATTTCGCTGCGCAAGCCTCCCCTCCAGCAGTGGAGGCCGATCGTTTTACCACTGGCAACCTTCTCCAGTGAAGCGAGGTAATCAAAGACTTTGGGAAGGGCAAAATCCAGGCCCTTCAATATGGCCGGTTCGCGGCCTTGCTTCTGGTAAAGGGTGCCTATCACCGCTCTCTCATCATCCGTAAACAAAGAAATATTAACAGCCCCGGGAATATGTCCTTCACTGAATTCCTTAGGGGATCGTACATCAACGATTAAATGATGCTTTGCCGATGAAAGGAAATCAGGAGTGTCGACTCGTTTTACCATAATCCGGTTCGTGCCATGAAAGGTATTATGCAAAGCTACTAATTCATAAATTCAAAGCTGCCGACCCTGTCTGATTTGTGTTCCGGGCCCGATCTGATATTTACCATATATTTGTATATGAAATATCTTACCATGAGGATTCCTTATTGCATATGCCTGATGCTTGCTGCTCTGAGCCTGGTTTGTTCTTGCTTGAACAGTCTGACTGCATGGAGATCAATGTGTCAGGTTTAGCCGAAGGAGTATATATTGTTAAACTGCAGTCGGGCAGCAATGGGCATACTTTGTTTAAAAAGTTTGTGAAATATACCCGGCCGGGGGAATAGAAATAATAGGTTTTCCCGATATTATTATCATTACAACTCAACAACAGGAAAAAATATAAATAAAATAGTAATATACTTTATGGTGTAATCTGAACGTTATCAGCAATACTCAGTTAAGGTTCAAAACGAAAGCACCAATGAAAAAAATAATCACAGTTTCCCTGCTGCTATTATCATTTCAGCTTCAGAGCCAGGTTAAAATTGGGTTGAATATCAGACCTGAACTAAGTTTTGCAAATTCAAATACCTGCTGGACGAGTTGTTCTTTTGGCCTGGCCACGAATTTCACTATTTATAAATGGCTATCTTTAAATGCCGGAATCGGATATCAATCCAAGAATTACGACTTAACGAAGATACCTTATACAACAGATCGCGAGCCAATGACTGCTTACCTGCTTCATACTTTGCCGGTTTACCTGCTGCCAAAAGTGAATATTTTAAAATTTGGAAGGACTTTCCAATTTTATGGAATTGCTGGAGCAACAATGAATACTTGCATTTATGAAAGAGTAACATATGCTGAAGAAGTTTCTCATTCAGAATCAAGTAATAAAATCAGTTTTTTTAATTTGCTTGTCACTATCGGACCGGGTTTGGAATACAGTATTTCGCAATTCTCAATTTTTATCGAACCTGCATTCAATACAGTTGTGGCCAGGAATATGAATTATTATCAGCCATACAATAATAGTATTTCATTGAATATTGGATTTTTCTATAATTTCACTCATAACAAATGAATTGCCGCCCGGGAGTCCACATTTAATAAAGGCTCAGGCTGAATTACTACTGACCCAAAACGTACTCTGAAATGAAGAACTTTCTTTCTCCTCTCTTATTTCTGATAATATCCCTTCCTGTAATCGCACAATGGTCTCAAAAAAGCGATCTGCCCGGGACAGAACGGAATGAAGCAATCGGTTTCTCGATTGGATCAAAGGGTTATGTGGGTTTGGGCCGGAATGTTTTCATTCCTTACGTTTATTATCAGGATTTCTGGGAATATGATCCTGCAAATAATACCTGGTTGCAAAAAGAATATTTTCCTGCTGCCGGAAGGATTTCAACGGTAGGATTTTCAATTGGTGATAAAGGTTATGTATGTGGTGGGATTGGCGGGCAACCCGGGAATCTGACCTGGTTCTCGGATCTATGGGAATATAATCCGGCTGCTGATACATGGCTTCAAAAAGCGAATTTCCCGGGAACAGTGCGGTCCGGAGCTGCTGGTTTCGCCGTCAATGGGAAAGGATATATTGTTTCCGGCAATGGATTTAATGATGTATGGGAGTATAACCCTGAAACTGATACATGGGTCCAAAAAGCAAACTTTCCTGGTGTGGCAAGGGTAAATGCCACAGGATTCTCGCTGGGAACGAATGGCTATGTAGGTATAGGGCAGGATGTGATTTACATGAATTATCTGAATGATTTCTGGCAATATAATCCGGCAACAGACAGTTGGACAGAAAAAGCTGATTTTGCCGGAGGCAGCAGGGCTCTTGCCGTAGGTTTTTCAATTGGTTCGAAAGGATATGTCGGGACCGGGGTAAATGCACAGTTTATATACAATGATATGTGGGAATACAATGATACCGACAATACATGGATCCAGGTGGATTCAATTCCGGCCTACCCGCGTTTCATGGCAGCGGGTTTTTCAATCGGTTCGAATGGCTACGTTGCAACAGGGCAATATTCCCTGTCGGTCCTCAGTAAGGAACTTTGGGAATATAATTCTGCGATTTCAAGTGTTTCAGTCAAGGATGCTGCAAATCCTGTTTTCCTGTTTCCCAATCCTGCAAGAAACTATGTATTCGTTCATTTACAGTCCCCGTCGGAAGTATATCTTCTTAATATGAACAACCAAATTATGGTTACAATAAATTCAAAAACACGAATTGTCCGAATCGATCTGACAACAATGGCAAAAGGAATTTATATAATGAAAGTAAAAACGAAAGAAAGCATTATTCCCCTGAAATTAATTAAAGAATAGAGCTTGAGCATAGAAAGCCGCTAACTGCAACAATACCAGGAAAAACTTGCAATGCAAAGGTTTTAACCCTGCTGCGGTCCTTGATCGGTATTAAATTGAAATCGATCTAATACACAGCATGGTGAAACAATTGACCCACCTTATTATCTGTACCTTTTTCTTTTCTCGCTATTGTCAGAGCTTTAATTGTATTGATGATCAAAATGACCCGATCAACTGCAAGACCGGTAAACAGCGCTTAACAATTCATACGATTGCTCAATCCTGTAATTTTCCGAACTATTGTAATACAATTGCCGGGCTTGTTTTAATTCATCGGAATGTTCCACCCAGTAATCAATTTTTTCTGATAGTTTTTGTACATCATTGCAGGGAAAAAGAAACTTCCCGTCAAGGGCAAACTGGCTGGTTGCGCTTTTTTGGCTTTCGGCAATCAGAGCAGGCAAACCGCATCCTATGGCCTCCAGAACTGTCATGCATTCCACTTCCACGGTCGCCGCATGAACGTATAAATCGGCCATGTTATAATACTTCACAAGTTCCTCTGGCGACATTGACAGGAATAAAACCTGGTTTGGCAGGTCATTACAGGATTCTTGCAGATGTTGTTTGAGAGGACCTTCACCGACCAGGATAAGCTGGAGTTTATCACGGTATTTTGACATCCGGGCTGCCCGGATTATTATCTCCTGTTGTTTTTCGGGAGCAAATCGTCCAACGGAAAGGATAATGAATTTATCAAGCAGGGAAAGTGGTCTTTCAGTTTCAGTGGGCCTGAATATAGGAAGTATGCCATTGGAAATGACTATCGATGGGGATTTCAAACCATACCTTGTCAATTCATCCCGGGCAAACCTGCTCGGACAGATCACCATGGCTGATCGATTGTAGATTCGTTTCATCCAGATTTTATAGCAATACCTGATGAAGGCTGATGACTTTATCCCTGCATTCATTGCAAGGTGTTCCGCCTGGATATGAAACGTTGAGATGACTGGAATTTTAAGCCGGTTCGCGATTCTTACGGACCTGATCCCAAGGAAGAAGGGAAACTGAATATGAACGATATCCATTCCCTCGATTACCTTTCTCAGTTTCCGGTAAGTTGGAACTGCCAGAGGGGTATTCATGCGTTTCATGATGCGTCTGACTACGGGCACATAAAACCTTGGCATTATAATCTTACCCAGCGCCGGATCACCTGTTGTGATAATAGTGACGTCGTGATCCTTTTTAAGTAATTCGGCAAACCGGCGTGTTGAAATAGCTGCCCCGTTCCTGCAATCGTCATAGGCGTCGATCACCATAGCGATTTTCAGGCGTCTTTGTTTGAGTGAATCCTGTTTCATAAAAGGAATTCAATCAGGAGAATTGGAAATATGATATAAAGGTAAAATAAATAATTAATATATGAAAAACCCCGGCGGAAAACTTTCCGCCGGGGTTTTTCATACGATTTGCCTGGGCCTATTTACTGATGATGAATTTCTTCATCGACGAACCGCCTGGAGCCTGGATCCGCAGGTAATAGAAACCATCAGGAAGGTCCGAAACTGCCAGGGACACCGTATTGCCTGCTTTTTGCAGTTTTACCGTTTGGGAGTTAACAACCTGTCCTGTTGAGTTCAGGATGTTCATTGTTACCGGCATTTCTTTCAGCGATGTTATGCTTATTCTTGCCTGCCCGGATGAGGGGTTGGGAAAAACTTCGGAGATGCCGCTTATTTCAGGTATTGGAGTTTCCTTTATGCCTGTATAGATGATCCCATTATCAATAATGAAATTAACCGTTTCATTTTGATTTGATGCATCCAGGTTAACCGTGTAAGGGATTGTGGTGATCTTCGGGATCTCAGGGTAAACGATATAAGTGCCGAATGCCAGGTTCTGGAAAGAATAAGCTCCGTTGCCTTCAGTAAAAGTACAGGTAAGCGGATGGCTATTCTGGTCAAGGAGCAATACCTCCACGTTGGGCATAGGGGTACTGGTCTTTGAGTTTTGGTTTATAGTGCCGTTAATGCCTCCCGAACCTGAATTGCAGGAATTGAAGGGGACCAGGTGAATTTCATACCATCCCTGGTTCTGTGGATTGACGACGATTGCAGTATTCCAATAGAGAGTGGTGTCATAATAGGTCGGGGCGTACAGTTCATAGTAAATCGATGAGTCTGAGGGTATCGCCTTCAGGTAATAATTTCCCACCGGCACATTATCGAACTGAAAATGAGAAGTATCCTGCACATACCAGGTGTCATAAACATAGGCATTATTGAGGGAGTCTATCCTGATAAGCTGGACTATCCCTTTATCGAGCCGGTCATTTCCGGCATAAACGGTTCCAAATAAAGGGAACAGGGTTTGGTTGCCGGTACATATCTGGAAATTCACGGTGATGGGGGTATTGTCCCCGTTTACATCCTGCGAATGAATGATCCAGTTGCAATCGTAAACATAAACAGTGAAAGTGATGCCTTGAGGTACATTCGGGATGCTGACCGAATAATTTCCTGATGAATTGGTGGTCAGAAAGTTAACATAATAGTACCCGCTTGAATTGCTGTCGCTGTAAACGCCAACGGTATGGTTCGGTACCGGGCTGCCGTTTGCAATATCGGTTACAGTTCCGCTGATACTGACGGTGATGGTTGGGGGTGCCCCGGTGCAGATCGTGAAATTGGCGGTCAGGGGGGTGTTATCCCCATACAAATATTGTACATGATTTGCATTGTTGCAGTCCAGGGTGTTCACCTTGAACCAAATCCCGCTTGGTACAGAGTGAATTACAGCGGAATAATACCCGCTGGAATTTGTAATTACTGTAGAGTCGAAGGTATACGCACCACCCAGTGAATCATGTATCTGCACCGCATGATTTGGAACAGGAGAGCCGTTTTCGGTACTGGTGAGTGTACCGCTGATATTGACCGTCAGTGTCGGTGCATTGTAACAGATCTGGAAGTCAATCCCGGAAAGGTTTCCAAGGTTGCCATCGACGATGAGAGAATGCAAATTGTAGTTGCAATCAAGGGTACTGACCCCGAACAGGGTATTTGGTGGAACATTCGGGATGGAAAATGAATAAAAGCCCGTGGTATCGGTGTAAACCGAATTATAATAAAACCAAGTGCCGCTCATGGTATCCTGCACTTCTACCATGTGGTGGGAGATGGGTGTGCCACCGGAGATGTTGGTGACGGTTCCGCTGATGGTGACGGTGATGGCGGAAAGATTTGCCGAGGCAACCATGCACAGGGCAAGAACGAAATAAAGTCGTAGTTTTTTCATAGTAATGATTTTAGCCTGAAAAGGCAAACACGTAATTGAGAAGACAGAAGTTAATTAACAGGTAGTAAAATAGATAAACTATTTACTTATAAGGAGTATTTTAATATATGACCATGAGTTTCCCCGGGGGTTGCCCCGGCCGGAATAAATAATCCGATTACATTTGTATTTTTATATTCTTCAAATTACGGCCCGATTTTGGCCTTGAATCTTTATGAATCTGAACCGGTATCGGAAATCCCTGTGCAATTCCAAATGGACCATTCCTTTTATAATGGTCCTGCTGATGGCGCTGACACTTTCGCTGAGGCTGCTTTCCGACCCTGACCTTGGTACACACCTTAACGGAGGAAGATGGATAGCCGAACACCATGCCGTCCCCCAGAAAGACTTTTCAACCTATACGGTACGAGGCAACGATTATACCGATATCTACTGGTCATTCCAGCTGCTGCTTTACGGGCTTTATACCCTTGGAGGATATATGACCTTGAGCCTCCTGGTGGCAGTCCTGTCTTTATTTCTGTTCCTTCTCCTATATGCACGGAATAAACGGGACAATATTCATCAGGGTATCTCGATCGCACTTCTGCTGATCGCATATCTCGTGATTGAACCCCGCATCGTTCTAAGGCCCGAGATGTTCACCTTTATTTATCTTACCCTGCTGCTTTTTATCCTCGACCAATATGTTTCGGGTAAGCGGGAACTTCCCTGGCTATTGCCTGTGGTGATGATTTTTTGGTGTAATATGCAGGGCTTATTCGTACTCGGTTTGATGGTCATTGCGGTTTATTTTATCAGCCACAACCTCGCCATAAAAAAAACCGATAAAAAACTTGGCTTGTTCCTGCTGGTTTCGGCAGTGGTTTGCCTTGTCACCCCTTATTTTATAAGGGGTTTCCTCTTTCCTTTTGAACTCTTTACAAGGCTCGAAGGCGAGAACATCTTCCACCAGCATATCAGGGAACTTACATCGGTCATATCTCTCGACAAGCTGGTGTTTAAAGATTTCCTGTTCCTTGCCTGGGTGCTCCTCTCAATGATGGCTGTTATCATGACCGCGGGCAGGAAAAAACTGCATGAATGGATACTGGTTTTAATCTTCCTTTACCTGGCCCTGACTTCAGTGCGCAACATCCCCCTTTTCGTCCTTGTTTCTTTTCCGGTGGTGAGCCGTTCCCTGAACACTATTATGGATTACGTCCGGGAAGGCAGGTTGAAAAAGTACCTTCATGTTGCCGGGAAGCTGGCCTGGTCGCTTTGCATTATCATTCCATTGCTCCTTATCCCAAGGATGATCACCAATGAATACTACCATTCCAATTCCACCAATTCAAAAACCGGCCTGGGGATCGATCCATGGTACCAGCCGGTGAGAGCCGCGGAGTTCATGAAGAAAAATGCCCTTCAGAGCAGGATTATTAACAGTCTTGCCTTCGGCGGATGGCTTTCGTGGAGCCTTCAACAGCCTGTTTTCATTGATGGCAGGCTTGAAGTCATGAAGGAGCCCCTGTACCTCGAAGTGGTTGAAAGCTGGAGCGGAAAGCTGCAGGGTCTTGTAGATAAATATAAGCCAGGTCTGATAGTTTATAATTACATGAAATATTATCCATGGACTGTTCAGCTTCAGAGCATGCCTGAGTGGAAACTGGTTTATCTTGATGGATTTACTGCAATCTATGCTTTAAACGGAATTAATGGTAAGGAAATGGAATTCACTGTGGATGAGGGATTCCCGGGATCCAGGCGGAATGAAATTTTGAATAAGATCCCTGCCGGCAGGCTTGCCGAATGGTTAAATGGATTCTGTCAGACACGGGATAACAGGGCCGATGAGAAACTGAACATGGCTTCTTTCTGCCTTCAGGCAGGGTTGACGGCAGAGGCCGAAACCTTCTTTCTTCAGTACCTGGAGATGAGCCGGAGGCCGGCTAATTCGGTCTATTACGCCCTTGCCGATATTTACAGTTCTTTGAAGCTGAACGAGCCTGCACAGATATGTTACAGGAAGATACTGTCGTTTGATCCCGGGAACCAGGCTGCAAGAGCGGCTTTGAGTGAAACCATACAGCCGGTTAATACGCAAAGACCTTCTACGGATGGCTCCGCCCTCCCTGATCCGGCAGCTATAAAATTATATAACCAGGGGAATGAATTTTTTCATAGAGGGGAAGGGGATAAAGCTCTTGAAGCATACGATGAAGCCCTGAAGCTTTACCCTGGATATATCAAAGCCCTGAATAACCGTGGAATATTAAAAGCTTCTTCGTTTCAGAAGTTCAGGGATGCCATTGCGGATTTTAATGAAGTGATCCGCCTGGATCCCTCAAATGCCGATGCTTATCTTGGAAGGGGTTCATGCCTGTTCCAGCTGAATGTGAAAGACAGCGCCTGCAAAGATTGGTCGAAAGCCTGTGAACTGGGCAACTCAGGCGCCAGAGTTTTGCTTGAACGGAATTGCGGACGGCAAGGAAAAAATTAGTAAATTTGCAGCTCAATTAAACCATTCAATGAGCGATTTTATTCATCATGAATGTGGAATAGCCTTAGTGAGGCTGCTGAAACCCCTTGAATATTACCTTGGAAAATACGGGACCGCATTCTACGGTTTGAATAAACTGCATCTTCTCATGGAGAAGCAGCATAACCGCGGGCAGGACGGAGCAGGGGTTGCAGCAATAAAATTCGATCTTGAACCGGGGAACCGTTTTATTCACCGTTTGCGTTCACGTGACCAGTCTCCTATACAGGACATTTTCAGCAAAATAGGGGAAAAGCTTAAAGATATAGAGGACCGTCATCCGCAGAACCTTCTGGATGTAGAATGGCTGAAGCAGAATGTCGATTTCCTGGGTGAGCTCTACCTGGGCCACCTGCGTTACGGAACATTCGGTAAAAATTCAGTGCGCAGTCTTCATCCTTTTGTGAGGGAAAATAACTGGCTTACCAAAAATCTCGTGGTTGCCGGTAATTTCAACCTGACCAATGTGGATGAACTGTTTAATAAACTGATCGATCTTGGGCAGTACCCGATTGAAACTTCCGATACCATTACCATACTTGAGAAGATCGGGCATTTCCTGGATGAAGAAAATGAGGAACTGTACTGGAAATTCAAGGGACAGGGATATAAAAAAAGGGAGATCACGTTCCAGATTGCCAAACAGCTGAATATTCAGAAAATATTAAGGAAATCGGCAAAGTACTGGGACGGAGGGTATGTCATTGCCGGCTTGTTCGGTCACGGTGATGCTTTCGTGATGCGTGATCCTTCAGGCATAAGGCCGGCTTTTTATTATAAGAATGACGAGATTGTTGTAGTGACTTCAGAGCGTCCGGTAATTCAAACCGTTCTTAATATTTCAATCGACGAAGTGAAGGAATTGAAACCCGGTCATGCACTCATCATAAAGAAAGACGGAAGGGTGGGAGAGAAGGAATTCACCAAGCCGCTTGAGAAGAGGTCATGTTCCTTCGAAAGGATATATTTTTCGAGGGGCACCGATAGGGATATTTACCAGGAAAGGAAAAGGCTGGGGAAGTTCCTGGCCCCCGGTATTCTCAAAGCCATCGATTATGACCTCGAGAACACTGTCTTTTCATATATCCCGAATACGGCTATTGATGCCTACTACGGACTGATCGAGGAGATCAGCCATTATTGCAACAGGATCAAAGCTGACCGCATTGTCAAAGCCGGTAAAAATCTGAGCAGGGAACAAATCGAAGAGATTCTGAAGCTTCAGCCCAGGGCTGAGAAGGTTGCAGTTAAAGATATTAAACTGCGGACGTTCATTACCCAGGATTCCCAGCGTGATGACCTTGCAGCCCATGTTTATGATATCACCTGGGGAAGTATAAGACCGGGTATAGATAACCTGGTTGTGCTTGACGATTCAATTGTGCGCGGGACCACCCTGAAGCAAAGCATTATACGGATATTGAGCAGGCTTGGTCCGAAAAAGATCATCATCGCTTCCTCGGCTCCGCAGATCAGGTATCCCGATTGCTACGGCATCGATATGGCCAAGATTGCTGATTTTATTGCATTTAAAGCAGCAATTGCCCTTCTCAGGGAAACCAGGAAGGACGGTATCATCAATTCGGTATACAACAAGGCCAGAGCCCAGCAAAACTTTCCTAAGGAAAAGATCGTCAATTATGTTACTGAGATCTATGCTCCTTTCAAACCTGAGCAGATCGCAGCGAAAGTCGCAGAACTTGTCACTCCTTCGGAATGTACATCCAGGGTCGAGATAGTTTACCAGACGATTGACGACCTGCATAAGGCCTGCCCCGGCCATACCGGCGACTGGTACTTCACTGGAGATTATCCCACACCCGGTGGGAACAAAGTCGTGAACCGAGCTTTTATAAATTATATTGAAGGGCGCGACGTCAGGGCGTACTAAAAGCGAAATTGCTCGCATCTTTGCAACGCCGCTACGGTGGCAGCGGAGCGATATGATGATATACTGAGCCAGCCAGTACCAGGCTCCTCGCACCTGATGCGGCTTTTGCAAAATGCTTCGCTCATTACAATTTCGCTTTTCGCTATTCGCTATGTAAGAGCTTCTGCAATCCTGGCAGCAATTGCAGCAAACTCCTCAGGGGTGAATTTCAGCTTGGGCCTGCGAAAATCCATGTCATACATGGTGCGGAGGGGGATCAGGTGGATGTGGGCATGGGGGACTTCCAGCCCGATCACGGTTATGCCGATTCGCTGGCAGGGCACAACCTTCTCAATTGCTTTACCGACTTTCCTGGCAAAATTCCATAAACCGGCATGAAGCTCTTCTTCGACATCAAAAATATAATTTACCTCTTTCTTTGGAATTACCAGGGTGTGGCCTTCCTGAAGGGGGTTGATATCAAGGAATGCCAGGTAATTTTCGTCTTCGGCGACCTTGTAACAGGGGATCTCCCCGTTAACGATCCTTGTAAAAATACTTGCCATTTTAAGATTTTATTCTTGAGATCTCAATGATTTCAAATGCAATGACACCTGCCGGGACAGTAATCTCAACTTTGTCTCCTATTACCTTTCCAAGCAAACCTTTTGCAATAGGTGAGCTTACCGATAACTTTCCCACTTTGATACTGGCTTCGTTCTCAGGAACCAGGGTGTAGGTAACAATGGATCCGTTATTGGTATTTTTGAGTTTTACAGTTGAAAAAATAAGCACTTTACTGTTGTCTAATTTTTTTTCATCAATCAGACGTGCATTACTTACAGTATCCTGCATTTTGGATATCTTGAGTTCCAGCATTGATTGCGCTTCTTTGGCTGCTGCATATTCTGCATTTTCCGAAAGATCACCTTTATCCCTGGCTTCTGCTATCTGCCTTGAAATGGATGGTCTTTCAACCATTACCAGCTGTTGCAATTCATCTTTGAGTTTCTGCAGGCCTTCAGGTGTATAGTACTTTAATTCAGTCGTCATAACATTCAGATTGAGATCATAATAAGCCAAAAGACCCTGTTGAAGGGTCCTTTGACAGAAAAAGAATTTTAAGAGGGTTGTTCTAAGAGACTAAAAATTAAGTTTTAAGCCTACACAATGATTCCCTGAATAAGGATTCGTACTGACATATGAGTAATCGATTGCAATACCGCTTCCCTTTTCCTTGTTGAAGGGAACAGATACCGAGAAACCTGCATTAAGCCCGGTAAACACGGTACCACGGTCTGCAACGTTGGAGCTCCACATTCCGCCCTGGTAAGTATAACCTGCGCGAACAGCGAAGTAATATTTGAGGGAGTATTCAAGACCAAGTGTGAACTGGTCTTTGGTAAATGAATTGGAAGTGAAGTTCCCTGCCAGAATGATCTTGTTCAGTTCGTTGATGTTAAAGTCATAGGAAGCCCCGATTCTAAGAGTAGCAGGAAGTTCATAAGTTGCTGAACGTTGCTCAACGGTGAAAAGGTCATTGTCGTTTCCATGGCTGGGAATAATGCCACGGAACGAAAGACCATCCCCGCGGAATTTCAGGTTAGAGCCGACATTCTTCAGGGCAACCCCGAATTTGACCTGCTGTTTTTCACCAGTGGTATAAAGAACACCTGCGTCAATGGCCACTGCCATTGCACTTGCGTCGGCAATCGATTCGTTGATAAGTTTAACGTTCAAACCTCCGTAGATGCTGTTAGAGAATGCTTTTGCATATGACAGGTTAATATTAAGGTAACTTGGTTTAAATGTCCCGATACCTCCCTGCGGTGAGTTTGTGGTTGTGACCTGGATTTCACCGAAATTCATCGCCATGAACGCAGCGCTCAGAACTCCACCGCTCTTGCCGAGAGACTGGCTGAAACCAAATGACATCACATTCACTCCTGAACCTGTTAACCAGTTCGTATAGGAAAAAATGATTTCGGTCCCTTTGGTAAAGGCAGTCCCGGCAATATTGGTGTACATGGCTTCCAGGCCCTGCGTACAGGAGGTCCCAACGGATCCCCAACCCGTACTTCTGGCCCAGGGGTTTATCAGTAATTCCGATGCACCGGCCTGCCCTGAGCGGTCTTTATTACCCGCTGTGGCATGAAAGGCTGGAACGAAAACCAAACCGACGAAGAATATTGCAATCAGAAGTCTGTATATATTTTTCATAGTCCAGAATTTTTTTGTTGTTATCATCATCTCAAAAATTAAAACCGTTATAATGAGTTCAAGTCAACAGGTCGCAACATTCCGAACCATCGTATGGTTCGTTCGCCTAAGTTATCAGCTTTGACGTGAATCAGGTAAACTCCGCCGGAAATAGGAATGCCGGCAAAATTCTTGAGATCCCAGTCAACAGAGGTTTTTGAATCGGTATTGATACCGATAGTTGAAGAACGAGGTTCCACGATGCCTGATTTGTCGACATTGAACTGGCGGATCACAGTGCCGCTCAGGTCAAATATCGTTACAGTGCATCTCAGAGGCAGGTTGACAATCTTTATACGGTTATCCAACTGGTTGCGTTCATAGTCGTCGTATGCATAGTAGGGATTCGGAACTACGTTGATCAGATCCATGTCGGAAGTTGCTTTATCCTGGTTGTTTACAGAAGTGGCAATTGATGACGTATTGAACTGATAAACCGGGTAATTCCTGTTTAATGTATCCTTTGATCCGGCTGGCAGAGGCAGTGAGTAATACCTCTGATATGGCCTGTTTACACGGATTTTAATAGTAACAGGATTATCAAGCCATGGAATTCCATCCACCGAAAGCGGGATTGAAGTATAGAGCGCAGAACCGAAAATGAGCTTCTTATAGATATCAAGCGCCTGATTAAACTGGCTAACGATAAAAGCGCCGGCATCATAAGCGGGGAAATTAACCGAAAGAGGAGTTTCTTCCACTGTCTGATGCCCCATGATATAAATATAATGCTGACCTCCGAATACCGGTGTGCCCGACGGGTTATAGATACGTGAGGTCGGGTTGAAGATCATGTCGCCTCCGTTATCCGCGCCAAGCCAGGAGTTTTCACCAAACATAATATTCAGGCGTTCCCCGGTTTCAAGGTTGATTGCGTAACCAGGGAACCAGCTCATACCTGTAGCGCTGATATAATCCGAATTATATTTTTTATCGCCGCTGATAATTCCGGCTTTCCCATCAACATTGACCGAAGGTGCCCTTCTCAGAGTGAATGCAGGGGCATTACCCTGGGCAAGAAGAGGATCGGGGCATAATTCGACCACTGCACAGCGGGTCCATTTGGACTGATCGTTTGTGAAAACGACATCGATGCTTGGTAAATCAGAGAGAAAGCAGTACTTCTTTTTCTGAGCAAGGGAATAGGCGGGGCCAACACTATGCTGGGTCTGTTCAGCAGCGGCTGCCATTACATACGGGGCCCATGTTGCACCCCGTGCTGTCGATGCCACCCCGTTAATGGTATAAGGCACTGTCAGAACCTGAATCTTGCCAAAGTTTTTATTGGGGTCCCAGGGACGGATATTCATATCATAGTCATTATACTTGGCCAGGGAGGCATTCGTAGTGTAATAGGTCCCTGACCTTATCCAGTTGAGAGGATCTGCAGGAATGTCGTTATCAGGTACGCCGCTCAGCCACATTTTTGTACTATCCTGGTAAAAAGCCGGAGGAGCCCAGAGTAATCCGTTATTGGCGGCAACACCTGAAGAACTTACCGAGTCACCAGGGTATGGAACCTGGTTGACCGTAAGGGCAAAGCCCAGGTCAAGGAACAGTGATTCATACGGGTAGATGGTGGTTGTGTCGGAACGGTAGGTCTTATATGTTGTCAAATCAACAGCTGACCAATGGCCGAACTTGATTTTCTTATTATAGAACGGGTTACCGGCAGGTCCGGCCACCATTGAATCAAGCTTTACCATGTATTTCCCACTCACAACATTCAGGGGGTCGATAACTTTAACCCCGAGAGGTCCGAATCCAACTTTGTATTTTGCCTTATAAGCTATAGGATAGTCCGGGCTGCCATAGACATTGTTAACTGAGTCGGCAGGCGGCTTCAGCATAATGGAGTCAATGGTTGTCTGCGAAAGGTCAAGGATCATCCCGCCGTTACCCTGTCCCTGGATACGAGTGATTTCAGGACCTTCTCCGTAAGTTGAGTTGATAACATTTCCAACCGGGATGTGAGGGATGGCAGTGTACTGCTTCAGGTTATTTCTTCCCATGAGATAAGGCTTCTTCTGTCCGTCAAGGCCAGTGGGGTCCATGGGATTGTAGGTCTTGTAGTTATTGTAGGCATAAGCAATAGCCATGTAATAATACTGCTTATGGTTGATAAAAGTGGGATCACCTTGTGAGAAGAGATCCGAATTCAACACAAAAGAATGTTTAACACCCAGATCAGTTCCGTCAACCATGACTGTTCCGGCGTTACCGCCGAGGTTAGGATCATAGGTCCAGTTGACCAGTTTTGTAATCCCGTTTTTAATGTCGCATTGTGCAACCAGTCTGGCTTTTGTGGCATCACTGATGTCGGCTGCCGATACTGTGGCGTCTTTAAGCTGGAATATCTGGTATCCTTCAAAATGGTAGAGGGAGTCATAACGTTTGGTAGCTCCAACCGGGGTCTGGATGGTCGGGTCATACTCCTGGTATTTCTCCTGGTAGTTATTACCGGCATCATTTGATTTACGGTTTGTGATATAAATAATAAGCTCCTGGTTAAGTTCCTCGATAGTGAGGTCAGGTGCATTCGGACCGTTCAATACTGCAAAACAGTTGTCGAACAAAGTCTGGCATTTATCGTCTACCTGGCGCAGCAGGTCAACCGATTCAAGGTTGGTTCCAGAGATGGTACGGGCCCATGGGATCCCCACAGTGATGTAGTTACAGGCACCGGGGAGCAGGGTAAACTCACCTGCGGATTCCATAAAACGACGGTCGGAAGGGTTATTGCCTGCAGTGGCTTCCGTCCAGGTACCTGGTTTGTTGGGTTCAAGACCGTTGGTGCCCCAGAGGCAGGGATCTGAATCGCCGGGGAACATAAAATCGCAAACAGGGCCGTAACCGCCGCCATTCAAAAGGTTTCCGTTACCACCGTAAACCATCTTGGTATTATCAAGCCATATCCCTTTGAGGTAGTTATAATATTGAGGGGCATACGCGGGGTCCTGCATATAAGCCGGTACACCGGCATTGTTGTGATAAACAAAACGGCGCATACCGAAACGTTCATTATCGGTGATTCCATCCCCGAAATTGATACCGTTTATAGCTTCATCCTTTACAAGAACAGGACCTGAAAATTCATTGTTTGCACCCCAGGTCATGTCGATTACCTGGTTGTTGTAAGCCACGATGTCGCACCTGTTAGGCATTTTCTTGAATGAAGGACCTTTGATACCGGGTCCGTTGAATGATGGGTTGTCATAACCGTCGGCATCAAGATAAGGCCCCTGGAAGAAGTCGACTCCGATTGCAGGAGGATGTGCACCGTAAGCTTCAGTCTGACCGGTGCCGTCTATAGGCTTTCCGTTATAACAATAACCGAGTCCGCGTAAAACGTCGCAGCCTACATAATCGTCATTTGCATAGCCCAGGTCGGGGTCGACCCACTGTGAGAAGTACGTGCCTGATAAGGTGTATGTGGAACGGTTAATGATTTCGTAAGAGTAGAAGGTCATGTTATTAATTTCATCGTTGGTGGAAAAAGCGAAGTATTGTGCGCGGATTTCCATACCAATCGGGGCGCCCTGGGTTTCAGAGTGGTAATTCCCCTTGTCGTTGTAAACACTCCATAGAGTCTGGTCGCCTTTGATAACCTGGTCGACAAGGATGCCGGAGGTATCAGAAACTTCACCATTGCGTACATGAGCTCTTTTCTGGCGCTCGCCAACTTTAAGTTTGTTGGGGCAAAGTGCGTTTGAGAGATCATAATAGGGGTAATCACCCTGTGAAGGGGTGTACACACCGTCGCCATTCTGGTCAAAGAAAGGTGCAAGGTACAAGGACTGTCCCTTTGAGGGCTCCCCGTTACCTGGCCAGTTCTGGATACTCTTGGGAATTGAATAATCCGGGTAAGAAGAGGGGTCATCCCACCAGGCGAGGAAAGCATTGACCTCTGCCCTGGTCATGGGGAACAACTGGTCGTACTTGGCGCAGACTGCGTCGGTAATGGATGCAGTACCGTCGATGGTCAGCGGGCCGGGCCAGAAGTCATTGTTGGTATGAGCTGCCTGGATGGTTGGTCCCTGTCCGTATTTGTATGCAGCCAGTTTGAGGTTGTTGTTCATATCGATACCCCCGATCCAGAGAGAAGTCGAAAACATCGACATCTTCTTTGAACCTTTCGGGATCTCATACTGGGCATTTTCAAGGAACCAGCCGTTCCCGTAAGAATACATCAGCGTCCTTACGTTATTTATATCGAGAAATTTATATGCAGAACCCGGAGTACAGCCGGCTGCTGCTTCTTTCAGTGGAGGGCCGCTCTTGGGGTGCAACACGGGCTGTTCACGTGCGATGAGTGCATTGGTAACCAGTAAAAAGCCAAGTGCAATCACTGAAACTCGAAATATATTTTTCATAGTTATATTATTTGTTTTCATACGTCACTTCTTTAACCTTTAATTACCTCGTCTTAGAAATTGAACATTAATCCAAGTCTGATAGTACGCGGACTGCTGTAATTATACGGGCTTGTCATATTGACAGTGTAGAGGTCCCTGTATGCCTGGGGATCAACCTGCTGGCTGATCACAGTCTGCCATTCAGGGGCTGTAAGGTAGCCATCGTCTTTAGCGGAACCTGTAGCAGGATATACATAGGTAACATTCTTGGTATTCAGGAGGTTGTTTATTTCAAGGTAAACATCCATGCTGCCCTGTTTCTTCTTATTGAGAGCGAATTCAAATTCCTTGTCAATTCTGAGGTTCAGAAGGAACTGCCAGGGTAAACGTGCGCCGTTGATAGAACCCTGGATGGGTCCCATCTGGCCGAAAGGCAGGATCTTGCTCGATTTGGTGTAGGGAGTGCCCGAACCACCGGTGAGGGTAAGGTTACCTCCGAAGTTTGAAAGGAACTGTACCGGAGGTTTGCCTTTCTTTTTACGATTAATCACCGGGCCGTTATAATCCTTGCCTTTACCCCAGCGGTAGTCAAGACTTATGTTGAACTGATGCCTGCGGTCAAAACTCAGGGGGTTCAGGGTACGGAGGTTAGGCTGGTCGGAACGGATGATGCCGGAAGCGGCGTCAGCATCTGAACCGGTACCGGTTGCAAACTGCAGTGTATAATTGAACCTGATACGTGCATTGCCGGTACGGCGCAGGTCATAGGTAAGGGTAAGGCCCTTGACGGTTCCGAAGTCAATATTATTGTACGAATAATAGGTCTTGGGATATGCGCCTGATAAGCGGTACTGCTGGATCTGGTTACGCATTTCACGATAAAAAGCGGAGATTTTCAGTGAAGATGCATTGTTGATCTTCTGCTGGAAACCAAGTTCATAATCGATGGTCTGCTCTGGCTTCAGGTTAGGATTCGAGATCGTTCCGCTGGATCCTGTTGTCGAAATGAACAGGTAACGGATTGGCTGTACCTGGACCTGGCCCTGGAGAGGACGCTGGGTCAGAATGTCGTAATGTGCATAGAATAAAGCATCGTCGGAGATGGGGAATGAGAACGAAATACGGGGCATTACGTTGGTCTGGGGAGTGTACTGTTTGAATACGTCTCCTGTTATTGTTTGATTACCCGGGTCGATAAGATAGGGTTTTACACCGGTCGGGTCGACAATACGGGGGTCGGTCACCGGGGTGCCATCCTTAGTGTACCAATTGTTTCCGTCACGGAAACCGGTAATGTTGCCGGGGTTATACATATCGTCAACATAAACCACATAATTGCTTCCGATACTGGTTGGAATTGAAATATTTTTTAATGGAGTGTTTGCAAGAGAAGATACGGTATAAGCAGGATAGAAAAGGTAAGGATCTTTCAGCACCATCTGGTTAGCGTCGAAACGGTCAACACGGATACCAATGTTGAAGATCAGGTCTTTGAAAGCAAATTTATCCTGGATGTAACCTGCCATGTAAATCGGACGGTAGGCGCCGATCGGGCGGGTGAAGTTGCCGTTGGCATCCGTTGCAGTGAAGAAATCTTCAAAAGCAGGCTGGCCTGAAGTTTTATTGCCGGTATAGTCATAACCGTAATAACTAACCAGGTTACCGCCGTTGTTCAACAATTCATCCGCACTGAACATATCGATGGAGAAAATCGATGAGGCTGCCGTGGTAGTATGCAGTTTCATATCCTTGTCGTAGTAATTGATACTGTTGCTGGCGTAATCATATGAGTTGATATCGATCAGGTCGGTTCCGTCAACCGGAAGACCGAGTTTTTTACGCAGGTTGACATCGAAATTACGCTGTGAAGGCTGGTCGTATTTCTTGTAATAATTGATAGTATCCATAAATACACCGTCACGGTAAACCAGCTGGGGATTTGATTTGTCGAGCTGTGAAAGCTGGAAGTTTGTCAAACCTCTCATTAATGACCAGAGGTTAACACCATTATAACCGATGCCCCTGGATGTCCTTTGCTGGTATTGCAGTCCGATCTGGATTTCATGGTTACCAAGGTCGGCGGCAAATGATGCATTGATAGCGACCTGATCTGAAGTTCCCTTGCTGTAACCTGTTGTGCGGTCCCCTGTTGCAGCGAAGATGCTATAAGCGCCGCCGGGCTGCATACCATTGATAAGGCCTTTTCCTGAAATGATATTTTCAACGTTGTCGTAATGCCCTGCAGCATCCGGGAAGAAACTGTAGTACTGTGAAGTCCAGTTAGCAGCTTCAGGATTGATATCAGAGGGCTTGTAAATTACTATTGTATCGCGGGTATTGTTCATCAAATGGGCCCATTTATGAGCAACGCTGTCATAAGCGAGCTGATCGGTATACTGACGGATAGTATGGGTCTGGAAACTACCTACATATCCGTATTTGAAGAGGTCTTTCTGAAGGGTCGGGTCTTCTGTTTCGCTGTAATTCCTCGTAAAGTCTGCTCCAATGGAGTAGTACATGTTCTTCACAAAGGATTTGGTGTCCTGCCCTGAAAGGAAACGCTGCGTAAAGCGGCCGTTAACACGCCAGGTATAACCGGTTGTAAGTGAGTTGTTCTCCCAGTTCAGGAGGGAGTTGGCATAACTGAAATTATGGTTGTTGTTATATGCGAATGTACCTCCGAATGAAAGGTTGATGCTTTTTGATACCCTGAAATCGAGTTTGCCGGATACGTTGACATTGTAACCCTTTGAATTAAGGGTCGACTTGGTGGTCGTCATGTCGTTAAAGGTGAGGAATTCATTATTGTAGAAAACGCCCTGGGATTGTCCGTAAAGACGTAAGGGGTTGGTTTTCAGAAAATCCAGCATTGAGTTGTTCACTTTATAGAGAGGATCGGCTGCAGGAGCTCCGTCTTTGTTATAAATGAAGTCACCGGCGATGAAGAAGCCCATGATTGGGGTCTTTGTGCCTTTAACAGTATCTTTTTTGGAGAAGACTGGGCCTGTGAAATTCAAACCGAGACGGTTATACCCGAATGGATCGAGAAACTGGGAGGTCTGCAGGTCGACACCTCCGTTGAAATCTTTTGATGGGCCTTTGGTGGTAACACTGATGATACCACCGGTCGCATCACCATAGGCTGCGGGCGTGCCGCCGAGGATAACTTCGACCTGCTCGATAGCTGATTGCGGTAATGCGTTGCTGCCCGTAACGCGCATCCCGTCGATATAATAAACTGTGCCGCTCGAACGTGCACCACGCATACTGGTAATACCACCATTCGCATCAGTGGTAACACCACCCACCGTGGTTGCAACTGATTCGGCAGAACGGTTGGCCATTTTGGCAATTTCATCAGAGGTAACCGTACCCCCTGAAGTGGTCTGGTCTTTGGAGATCAGAGGGACTTTATAGTCGATAACTTCGACATCCTTCAGGTTAATGGCACCCTGCTGAAGTTCCAGATCCTGGAAAGTGATTTTGTCAACAATGATCTGGATGCCTTTGATCTGCAAGGGCTGGAACCCTACATACGAGGCTTTCAGATCGACTTTACCGCCGGGGATAGGCTTGATCAGATAGTTGCCATCAAAGTCAGTTGTGGCACCGCCCACCTGGACACCTCCGAGTTCTATAATGATGTTGGCAAAAGGAATGGGTTCCTTCGTAGCCTTGTCAACAACTTTTCCCTTGAGGGTCCCTGATCCGGTCTGAGAGAATACTAACAAGCTTGTTGTCAGTACGAACGCAAGAGTCAATAGTAAATTTCTTAACATACCATACAATTTTATGTTAGATTATGATGCGCTTAAAAGGTGGTAAAAGTAATAATTATTTAAAATGAAACTCAAAAATTTTCAATCGTCGTACAAATATATAACCATTCTAAATTACCCGGAAGTCAAATAGATAACACTTTGAAAATGATCGCTAAAGTGGAAGATTCTCCAGTCATAAATCCCGTCACCTTTTCACCGGGGTCTTGGAGCCAGATTCTTTCCTGCTTTGACGCATCATGGCTTTGGTGTTTTTCGATTGTGACTTCTGGTGTTGCTTTACACCATTGTGATAGTCTTTTTCTGCCTGTTTTTGTTTCTTTTCCCTTTCTTTATTGATTTTTTTCTGGTTTACTTTTTGCTCCTGCCCATAACCTGGAGGCAGGGATAAAATTAAAACTAACAATAAGCAAACCAGGTTTTTAAGTCTGCTAAAAGGTATCATTAATTTGATTTAATAAGATTTTCAGGGAATTCCCTGCAACGAAAATACAAAATACTGCGAAGCCCTGATTTAAAAACCTAACATTTTTTTTCGGTGTCAGGAATAAAAATGCTGAATGTATAAGATTTGGCAAAAATTTCCGTTCTTTGATACAGACAAACACATTATATGAGAACATCCGCCACGAAAGGCTTGTTATTATTATGTTTAATCACCTCTTTGTTATTTGCCTGCAAGAAAAAGAGCGACACCCAGCAGCCGGAGATACCTTATGTGACTGTGAACTTTTCAATTAATCCCAATTCGACCCAGTATATTGAATTGAATCATATAGGGGGTTATGTACCTGTGACGGGAGGGTACAGGGGGATCATTATTTACCGGGTGTCGGAGACTGAATTTAAGGCCTATGAAAGGGCCTGTGCCTATGATCCCACAGCCGATAGCGCCCAGGTAAGAATGGATGTTTCAGGGCTTATAATGACCTGCCCCAAATGTAAATCGAAATATATTATTCTTGACGGATCTCCTTACGGAGGACCAACACAGTGGTCGCTTAAGCAGTACCGGACGAATTACGACGGAACCTATCTTTACATAACGAACTAGTTCGTTATGTAAAGAGGTAGCGAGGTAGTGAGAAGCGAAATAGCGAAACAGTATTCTAAACAAATAAATTTCGCTACCTTGCTTCTCGCTAATTCGCTACCTAATATCTGTAATGTTCGGGCTTATAGGGTCCGTCTTTGGGAACACCAATATAATCGGCTTGTTCATCGGAAAGCCTCGTCAGTTTAACACCCAGCTGATCCAGGTGCAGGCGTGCCACTTCCTCGTCGAGTTTCTTCGGCAAGCGGTAAACATCAATTTCGTAGTTGTTCTTCCAAAGATCAAGCTGGGCCAGGGTCTGGTTTGTAAATGAATTGGACATGACAAACGAAGGATGGCCTGTCGCACAGCCAAGGTTCACCAACCTGCCTTCTGCAAGCAGGTAAATGCATTTACCATCGGGGTAAATATATTTGTCAACCTGTGGTTTTATATTTACGATCCGGATCCCGGGCCAGTGGTTAAGTTGTTCAACCTGGATCTCGTTATCAAAATGGCCTATGTTGCAAACGATTGATTCATCCTTCATTTTTGAAAGGTGGCCTGCAGTTATAACGTCTTTGTTCCCGGTTGTGGTAACGTAGATGTTGCCTTCTTTCAAAGCTTCTTCAATGGTAGATACTTCAAATCCTTCCATCGCGGCCTGCAGCGCGCAGATCGGGTCTATCTCAGTAATAATGACGCGGGCTCCGTATGATTTCATTGAACGGGCGCATCCCTTGCCTACATCGCCGTAACCCAGCACAACGACCACTTTCCCGGCGATCATTACATCGGTGGCGCGTTTGATGCCGTCGGCCAGTGATTCACGGCAACCATACAGGTTATCGAATTTCGATTTGGTGACCGAATCGTTCACATTGATGGCGGGGACGAGCAGGGCGCCCTTTTCCTTCATCTGGTAAAGCCTGTGAACACCGGTAGTGGTTTCTTCCGAAACGCCTTTCCATTCTTTAACAACATTATGCCAGTGCATTTTGTCTTCAACATACACTTCGTTGAGTTGTTTCATGAAAGCTTTTTCTTCCTGGCTGTTTGCGGCTGCTTTCAGTAAGCCGGGATTTTTTTCTGCCTCAAACCCCTTGTGGATCATAAGGGTTGCATCACCTCCGTCGTCTACAATAAGGTTGGGACCTTTATTGCCTTCAAAAGTCAGGGCCTGGTAGGTGCACCACCAGTATTCTTCAAGTGATTCTCCTTTCCATGCGAAAACGGGAATGCCCTTTGCAGCGATGGCTGCTGCTGCATGATCCTGTGTTGAAAAGATGTTGCAGGATGCCCATCGCACTTCTGCACCGAGTTCGGTTAGAGTTTCAATAAGGACCGCGGTCTGGATAGTCATATGCAGCGACCCGCTGATCCTTGCGCCTTTCAACGGTTTTTCCGCAGAATGCTTTTTCCTGATCGACATCAGTCCCGGCATTTCCTTTTCAGCAATCTCGATTTCCTTGCGTCCCCAGTCGGCCAGTGAAATATCGGCGACAGTATATTTTGCGTTCTTCTCCAACATGATCTTATGCATAATGTTAATGTTTTTCAGGGGCGCAAAGGTAGGAAAAATTGATTTACGATTCCCGATTGAATTTTTTCATTGTCGATTTACGAGTTATAATTTTATTCGTAGATCGTCAATCGTAAATTCAATCGTAACTCTAAACTCGTCCAATCGTAAATCAAACTACGACTTCAGCGCCTCAAAAAAGGATTTATCCCTACCTTTGCCCAATGCCACTGGTTTTCGAGAAAAAGTTAAAGGGGGCCCAACTTGGGGTCTGGCACATAACTGAGCCGGAAGATTTTCTACGCAAGCGTAGCAAAGCTGTATCCGGAGATATGGCAATCGCGGATTCCTTTAAAAACGAATCCCGCCGTAAACAGTGGTTCGCCTGCAGGGCATTGCTGGGGCAGCTGCTTCAGCTTGATCCTGTAAAAATTTGTTATGATGAGCACGGGAAGCCATACCTGGAAGGTTTCGGCGGGGAGATCTCATTCTCTCACACCCGGGATTATGCAGCCGTTCTGATCAATGAAAACGGACCTGCCGGCATTGATATAGAAAAGATCAGCCCGAGGATTGAAAGGATTGCCGGGCGGTTTCTGCAGGAAGGAGAACTGGTGCAGATCGGCAAATACCAGGAAACGCAACATAAGCCGCCGGAAGATAGTAATAACCGTGAAGGGGAAGGACCCCCGGTACAGGGAAATCCACCTACAGAACTCCTTTACATCCACTGGTGTAGCAAAGAAGCGTTATATAAATTTTATGGTAAACCATCGGTTGATTTAAAAAATGATATTTACATCATTCCATTTGATTACTTTTGCAATTCACAAGCCACTTTCCAGGCAAGAGTTGTAATTGGGGAAAGTGTTGAAATTCATGATCTTGAATTTGAAAGGATTGAAGATCATGTTCTTGTATATACATTAGCGAAATCAAAATGACGACTTTAGAAGCTGCGGTAAAAGAGAGAGTGCTTACACTTGATGGTGCCATGGGCACTATGGTCCAGAGATACAAGCTGGACGAGGCAGCATACCGTGGTGAACGGTTCAGGGAATTTCAGTATTCGCTTAAAGGGAACAACGACATCCTGGTGCTGACCCAGCCCCAGGTCATTCGCGAGATCCATGAGAAATACCTCGAGGCAGGGGCCGATATCATAGAAACTGATACGTTCAACGGAACGAGGATCTCGCAGTCGGATTACCATACCGAGGAATTCGTTTACGAGCTCAATTATGCAGCCGCGAGGCTGGCCAGAGAAGCAGCTGAGAATTTCAGCGCTTCGGGCTCCGGCAAGCCCCGTTGGGTCGCAGGATCCATGGGGCCTACCAACAGAACCGCATCTCTTTCACCTGATGTTCAGAACCCCGCATTCAGGGCGGTGACATTCGACCAGTTGTACGATGCTTACCGTGAACAGTCCAGGGCTCTCATCGACGGAGGTGTTGACATCCTGATGGTTGAGACCATCTTCGATACCCTCAACGCAAAAGCCGCGCTGATTGCTGTCTTTGATGAGATTGAATCCCGAGGCCCCGGTTTCAGTGTTCCTGTCATTGCTTCAGTTACAATAACAGACCTTTCGGGAAGGACCTTATCGGGCCAGACACTTGAGGCATTCCTCTATTCAATCTCGCATTTCAACCTGTTTGCTTTAGGGCTGAACTGTGCTCTGGGCGCCAAAGAACTGAGGCCTTATCTTGAGGAACTCTCCGCCAAAGCCCCATTCCCTGTTATCGCCTATCCCAATGCCGGGCTCCCCAACCAGTTCGGAGAATATGACCAGCCTCCGGCCGAGATGGCGGAATATATAAAGGACTACCTTGATAATGGTTTTGTAAATCTTGTAGGCGGATGTTGCGGCACTACTCCGGAATACATTGCCCGCTTCGCCGAACTGGCGGCCAGGGCTAAGCCCAGGGTCATTCCCCCGCTCAGGCACGAACTTCACCTGAGTGGTCTCGAACCTCTTGTGGTCTTTGAAGGAAGCAACTTCATCAACATAGGGGAACGCACAAACGTCAGCGGTTCCAGGAAATTTGCACGCCTCATCCGTGACGGGAGTTTTGAAGAAGCCATGTCGGTGGCACGCCAGCAGGTTGAAAGCGGGGCCCAGGTCATCGATATAAGCATGGATGAAGCCATGCTTGATGCAGAAAAAGCCATGGTAAGCTTCCTCAATATGATCGCTTCCGACCCTGATATTGCAAGGGTGCCGGTGATGATAGATTCCTCGAAATGGTCTGTGCTGCATTCAGGGCTGAAATGTTCCCAGGGAAAATGCATTGTGAATTCCATCAGCCTTAAGGAAGGTGAGAAAGCCTTTATTGAGCACGGAAAGATCATCAGGAATTTCGGAGCGGCGGCGGTGGTCATGGCTTTTGATGAGGAGGGGCAGGCTTCAACCTTTGAACGTCGCATTGAAATTGCCCGCAGAGCATATGACCTGCTTATCGGCAAGGCCGGCTTCAGGCCCGAAGATATAATTTTTGACCCTAATATCCTTACCATAGCCACCGGTATAGAAGAGCACAACAACTATGCCGTTGACTTTTTAAATGCCACCCGCTGGATCAAGGAAAACCTTCCTTATTCAAGTGTCAGCGGGGGCATCAGCAATCTTTCATTCTCGTTCAGGGGGAATGACCCCCTTCGCGAAGCCATGCATTCGGCTTTCCTGTTCCATGCCATCCGCGCAGGTCTTGACATGGGTATTGTTAACGCAGGCCAGCTGCCTGTTTACGACGAGATCGACAAGGACCTCCTGAAGCTTGTGGAAGATGTAATCCTGAACCGCAGGAAAGACGGGACAGAGAGGCTGCTGGCGTATGCCGACAACATGCAGGAAGGCCCTGAAAAAGAAAAGAAAACCGATGAGTGGAGGCTGCTCCCTGTGAATGAAAGGCTGCAGCATTGCCTTGTAAAGGGGATAACCGAATTCATTGAAGTGGATATTGAAGAGGCTTTGCCTCAGTTCGACCAGGCTTTGAAGATCATCGAAGGTCCGCTGATGGCCGGAATGAACGTGGTTGGCGATCTTTTCGGGAGCGGGAAGATGTTCCTTCCCCAGGTGGTTAAAAGCGCCAGGGTAATGAAGAAAGCTGTTGCTTACCTCACACCCAGGATTGAAGCAGAGAAGAAAAACAGCAAGGATGCCAGCAAGGTGAACGGCAAAATTCTGCTTGCCACGGTAAAGGGCGATGTTCATGATATAGGTAAGAATATTGTAGGCGTCATCCTTGCCTGCAACAATTACGATGTGGTCGACCTGGGTGTGATGGTGCCTTCGGACAGGATACTTGCTGCAGCCATTGAACATAAGGTTGACATCATTGGCCTGAGCGGGCTGATCACCCCTTCGCTTGAGGAAATGGTCCATGTTGCGAAGGAAATGAAACGAAACAAAATGAACATTCCCCTCATCCTTGGCGGCGCTACCACTTCGGAGATCCACACCGCTGTGAAAATCGAAGCCGAGTATCCACATGGTGTCATTCATGTGAAGGATGCCTCGAAAGCGGTTGGTGTGATGGCCAACCTGCTGTCGGACGAAAACAGGAAAACCTTCCTTGACGGGGTTAAAACCAGGTATGCCACCATACGTTCCCAGTATGACGTCAAAGCAAGTTATGACTATTTAAGCCTGACCGAAGCCCGCAGGAACAAGCTGAAAATCGACTGGAAAAATGCGACGATTCTTAAACCGCAGATGACCGGGACCAAGGTATTTTATGATTATCCACTGGATGACCTTGTGCCGTTTATTGACTGGACTTTCTTTTTCCATACCTGGAAGATCAGCGGTAAATACCCTGTCATCTTCAATGATCCTGTCAAAGGCGTAGAAGCCCGCAAACTTTTTAATGATGCCCAGGGCCTGCTCTCCGACATCCTGAAAAAGAAAATGCTTATCGCCCGCGGGGTCATAGGATTATACCCCTGCAACTCGGTGGGTGATGATATCGAAATATATTCTGATGAGCAACGTTCGCAGGTGTTAGCTGTGTTCAGATTCCTCCGCAACCAGCAGAAGAAAACCGACAATGCGCCCAACCTTTGCCTTGCCGATTTTATTGCCCCCAGGGATTCCGGGATCATTGATTATATGGGTGGATTTGCAGTCACCGCCGGCCTGGGCGTGGAGGAATGGGTCTCTGTTTTTGAACAGGACCTCGACGATTATAATGCGATCATGGTGAAAGTCCTTGCCGACCGGCTGGCAGAAGCTTTTGCAGAGAACATGCATCGCCGCATACGGAAAGAATTCTGGGGTTATGCCCAAAATGAGAATATGGAAGTCACTTCCATGCTCAGGGAGGAATACCAGGGAATAAGGCCCGCTCCGGGCTATCCTGCCTGTCCTGAGCATTCCGAGAAACGCATGCTTTTCGACCTGCTGTCGGCAGATACAAAGATCGACATCAAGCTCACCGAAAATTATGCAATGTACCCCGCGGCTTCTGTGTCGGGATTTTATTTTTCACATCCACAGTCACAGTATTTCAACCTGGGAAAGGTAAGCCGTGACCAGGTTGCCGATTATGCAAGGCGGAAAGGAATAACTATTGAAAAAGCAGAAAAACTGCTTAACACTAATTTAAACTATTAACGAATGAGAGTAATAGATATCATTAAACAGGCAAATAAAACCCTATTTTCATTTGAACTTTTACCGCCCCTCAGGGGCAACAGCATTTCAAGCATTTACAAGGTAATCGATCCGTTGATGGAGTACAAACCTTCCTTCATCAATGTTACATATCACCAGGAGGAAGTTGTTTACAGGAAACATCCCAGCGGTTTACTTGAGAAAAAGACCATCCGCAAAAGACCGGGAACTGTGGCTATTTCAGCTGCAATAAAAAATAAATATTCCGATGTGGAGGTGGTTCCCCACCTGATCTGCGGAGGGTTTTCGAAAGAGGAAACTGAATATGCACTCATCGATTTTCATTACCTTGGTATTGACAACATCCTTGTGCTCAGGGGTGATGCCCCGAAAAACCAGAGAATGTTCCAGCCTGAGCCGAACGGACATTCCTTTGCCAATGAACTGGTTAACCAGATTACCGAAATGAACCGAGGTAAGTTTGTGGATGATGAGATGCAGCATACCTTTAAAACAAATTTCTGTGTGGGAGTGGCAGGATATCCTGAGAAGCACATTGAATCTCCCAACCTGTCAACCGACCTCAGGTACCTGAAACAGAAGATAGATGCAGGCGCGGAATTCATCATCACCCAGATGTTCTTCGATAATAAAAAATACTTCAGGTTCGTGGATGCCTGCCGTAAGGAAGGGATCACCGTACCTATCATCCCGGGTATGAAACCAATCTCAACCATGAGGGAGCTTAATGCCCTGCCACAGATCTTCTATATCGATATTCCCGAGGAACTATCGAAGGAAGTGCAGAAATGCACTACGAACGATGAGGTGTTCAATGTTGGGATAGAATGGGGGATCAAACAATCGAAAGAATTGCTTGACCATGGTGTACCGGTATTACATTACTTCACGGTTGGCATATCAGAAAATATTCGTCAGATCGCACAGGCGATATTCTAATTTTTAGGTTATGGCTCTTATAAATAATCTGACCAAAGATTCAGCCGGGGGCAAAAAGAAATTTGCAGTCCTTGTAGACCCTGATAAATCAGGCATTTCATCCCTGAAAAAGCTTGCCGGGATTGCCATGAAAGCGGGGGTAGATTACTTCTTTTTCGGCGGCAGCCTGCTGATGCGGGGAAAAGGAGAGGAACAGATCGGCCTGCTTCGTGATTATTCCGATATTCCTGTTATCCTGTTCCCGGGGAGCAGCTTTCAGATTTTTCCAAATGCACATGGAATATTGCTGCTATCGCTGATATCAGGGCGAAATCCTGACATGCTTATCGGCAAGCATGTAGAATCTGCCGCTCTTCTGAAGGCAAGCAGGCTGGAGATCATACCCACCGGGTATATGCTGATTGACAGCGGACGCCCCACTTCGGTTTCTTACATCAGCAACACTCATCCCATTCCTTCCGATAAACCTGATATTGCAGTCTGTACGGCGATGGCCGGTGAAATGCTGGGATTGAAAGTAATTTACATGGATGCCGGGTCGGGAGCTGAAACACCGGTCCCTGCCGAAATGATCAGGCAGGTGAAATATGAAACTTCAATTCCTGTCATTGTTGGCGGAGGTATCTCTAGCCCTGAAAAAGCCAGGACTGCGCTGAAAGCCGGAGCTGATGTGATCGTTATCGGAAATGCTATCGAGAAAAACCCGAAACTTATCCCTGAGATAAGTGAGATAGTGAAAGATTAGTCTGCAGTCGGCAGTCTGCAGTCGGCAAAAGGAGTCTGCAGTTCGCAGTCTGCAGCAAAGAAATTTATTTCACTACCTCGCTTCTCGCTACCTCGCTATCTAACATGGCATTAACAATATTCTGCGTCCCTTCTGCAATCTGCATGATTGTTGCATCCAGCATATAGCATGGAGTGGTGAACAGCTTGTGTACAGGGTCAATAACTACCTGGGCATGGTCGGTCTGAACATAATGATTGCCTTTCTTTTCGATGAAATCCCCGGATGCCGGGTCCTGGCCTGTTGTCAGCTTTGCACCTTTGAACAGGATAGCAAGGATCACCGGCGCAATGCACATTGCACCGATCGGCTTGCCTGCTTCATGCATGGACCTGACTGCTGTTTCCACTTCAGGATTCACCGTTGCTGCATCTCCCTCGTAAGCCCAGCTGCACAGGTTCTTGGCAGCGCCAAATCCACCGGGAAAAATAATAGCATCAAAATCGGAAACATTAAAAGCCGACAGAGGTTTGATCTCCCCCCTGGTGATTCGGGCGGCTTCGGTAAGCACATTCCGTTTTTCACCTGCGGGCTTTTTATGGAAATGGTCAATCACATGATACTGCTCAGTATCAGGGGCAAAACACTGGAAAGAAGCATGGGCTTTTTCAATAGCCAAAAGAGTCAGGACAGATTCCGTTATCTCGGCCCCGTCAAAAACTCCGCAACCTGCGAGTACTACGGCAAATTTTTTCATAATTACTGCGTTATTAATTCAGTGCTGATTTTTTCATAGTAAAATTATTAAAAATCACCGGGTCAAATCAAATTCATCATACATTCTTATTTTTGTAAACTCTAACAAAATTTTTACCCATGAATAAAATTCAAATGGTTGACCTGCGCAGCCAGTACCTTAACATGAAAAGCGAAATAGATAATGCAATTCATGAGGTCATTGATTCCTGCGCTTTTATCAATGGCCCGGCAGTAACGGCTTTTCAGAAAGACCTTGAGAAATACCTCGGGATAAAACATGTGATCCCCTGTGCGAACGGAACCGATGCACTGCAGGTTTCCATGATGGCCCTTGGTTTGCAGCCGGGGGATGAAGTGATCACCACTTCCTTTACTTTTATTGCCACTGCGGAAGTCATTGCCCTGCTCAGGCTTACCCCCGTGCTTGTGGATGTCGATCCCGGCACTTTCAACATCGACCCGGCAGCCATTGAACGGGCTATCACACCAAAAACCAAGGCAATAGTGCCTGTCCACCTTTTCGGACAAACTGCCCCCATGGAAGAGATCATGAAGATAGCATCAGAACATAAGTTGTTCGTTATCGAGGATAACTGCCAGGCTATAGGCGCCGATTATATTTTCAGTGACGGCAGCCGTAAAAAAGCCGGCACCATCGGGCAGATCGGCTGCACATCCTTTTTTCCATCCAAGAACCTGGGATGCTACGGTGACGGAGGAGCAATTTTTACTGATGATGACGAACTGGCAAAGCAATTAAGGGTTGTTGTAAACCACGGAATGGCAGTAAGATATTACCACGACTATGTTGGAGTGAACTCCCGGCTTGACAGTATCCAGGCGGCGATCCTTAAAGTGAAGCTTCAGTATCTCGACCAGTATGCAGCCAAGCGAAGGGCCGCAGCTGATTTCTATGATAAGGCCTTTGCAGGTAACCCTAAACTCAAGATCCCTCTGCGCTACCCTAAGTCTAACCATGTGTTTCACCAGTACACCCTTCTTGCAAAAGACATTGACCGCGCTGCTTTGATTGCCCACCTGAATTCAAAGGGGATCCCGGCCATGATTTATTACCCTGTGCCTTTGCATCTTCAGAAAGCGTATATCGATCCAAGGTATAAACCAGGAGATTTTCCTGTAACAGAAGCTCTGTCAAATTCGGTCTTTTCCCTGCCTATGCATACCGAGCTCGATAATGAACAGCTGACCCATATCACCGCTTCGGTGCTTGAGTTTGTTAATGCCTGATGTATGGAAAAAGAATATTTTGCGCATGAAACAGCCGTCATAGATGAGGGTTGTCAAATTGGCAAAGGCAGCAGGATCTGGCATTTTACGCACATCATGAAAGACTGCATCATAGGAGAGAACTGCAACCTTGGCCAGAATGTGGTCGTTTCACCCCAGGTTATCCTCGGGAGAAACGTCAAGGTTCAGAATAATGTTTCCATTTATACCGGGGTGATCTGTGAAGATGACGTTTTCCTTGGCCCATCCATGGTTTTTACCAATGTTATCAATCCACGTTCCCATATCCTCAGGAGAGATCAGTATCAGCAGACCCTGGTAAAGCGGGGAGCTTCCATCGGGGCTAACGCCACCATTGTTTGCGGACATACGATAGGTGAATTTGCTTTTATCGGGGCCGGGGCAGTGGTGACAAAAGATGTACCTGCCTATGCTCTGATCATTGGAAATCCGGGCAGGCATGCAGGCTGGATGAGCGAATACGGCCACAGGCTCAGCTTTAATGAGCAGGGATTTGCTGTCTGCCCCGAAAGCAAAGAAAATTATCAGTTAACCGAAGGAAAAGTGATTAACTTAGGGAAATGAAAAATATGGAAATCAACAGGCCGGTAAATTTTGCCCTGATAGGAGCGGCTGGCTATATCGCACCGAGGCATATGAAAGCTATCAAAGAAACCGGCAACAGGCTTATATGTGCATTGGATCCATACGATGGAGTGGGTATTATTGATAGTTTTTTCCCCAACGCCGATTTCTTCATAGAACCCGAGCGTTTTGACCGCCATCTTGACAAGCTCAGGAGGATGGCGTTGGCAAAGAAGAGGCAGGAGGATAATAAGGTTGACTTTGTGACCATATGTTCTCCTAATTATATGCACGATTCCCACATCCGCCTTGCTTTGCGTAATGATGCAAATGCGATCTGCGAGAAACCCATTGTACTGAATCCATGGAATCTGGATGCACTTAAAGAAATCGAGAAGGAAACTGGGAAGAAGGTATATACCGTGCTTCAGCTGAGGCTGCACAAGGCGATTATTGCCCTGCGCGAAACTGTCAGGAAAGGCCCGAAGAATAAAATTTACAACCTGGACCTTACTTATATAACATCCAGGGGGAACTGGTATTACAGAAGCTGGAAAGGCGATATCTCCAAATCGGGAGGGATCGCGACCAATATCGGCATTCACTTTTTCGATATGCTGACCTGGATTTTCGGGGATGTCAAGGAGAACAAGGTGCATGTGATGACTGCTGATAAGGCCGGGGGTTACCTCGAACTTGAGAAAGCAAGGATCCGCTGGTTCCTGAGCCTGGATTACAATGATATTCCCGAACAGGTTAAAAAGACCGGCAAGCGCACTTACCGGTTGCTGACACTTGACGGAGAGGAGGTGGAGTTCAGCGAAGGATTTACCGACCTTCATACCGACACATACAGGCACATCCTTTCGGGTAAAGGTTTCGGACTGTCGGAAGCAAAGACCAGTATTCATATTGCCTATAATATCAGGAATGGAATTCCAATCGGGCTCAAGGGGGAATATCATCCGTTTTTGAAAAGAAAGGAATAATGAATATTGATCAACGAACATTGAAGTTTGAACGGAATAATCGAATACTCGTTTGGCGAAGCCGTAATGAGCACTCAAATGAAATAAACAATTGGTGCGAATAATAACGAATTCTGATTTGATAATTTGAATAAGATCATTCAAAATTCGAAATTCGTTGATCAATATTCGAAATTCAAAATCTCAGGTGATAAACAAATAAACATCAATTCAGCATGAAGATTTTAGTCACCGGCGGGACCGGCTATATCGGAAGCCACACGGTGGTCGAATTACAAAGCAAGGGCTATGAGGTGACCATTGTGGATGATCTTTCCAATTCCTCCATCGAAGTTCTGGATAATATTGCAAAGATCACAGGGAAGAAACCTCTTTTCGAGCAGTTTGACCTGACAAACAGGGAAAAGACAGACGCATTCTTTAAAAGAAACAGCGACCTGAAAGGGGTCATACATTTTGCAGCCTCAAAGGCAGTTGGGGAATCAGTAGAATTTCCGCTGAAGTATTACAGGAATAACCTTGTATCGCTTATCAACATTCTGCAGGCGATGAACGACAATTCCATCAGCAATATCGTTTTTTCATCGTCATGCACGGTATACGGTCAGCCCGGCAAGCTGCCTGTAAAAGAGGATGCTCCCATTCAGAAAGCATGGTCTCCGTATGGCAATACCAAACAGATATCCGAAGAGATCATCAATGATGTCAGCAATGTATCCGGAATATTTGCCATCCTGCTCAGGTATTTTAATCCGATCGGGGCCCACGAAACTGCTTTCATTGGTGAACTTCCGCTGGGTGTTCCCAATTGCCTGATGCCTTATATAACCCAGACGGCTATCGGTAAAAGGCCATTCCTGAGGGTGTGGGGCAATGATTACAACACTCCCGACGGCACGGCCATCAGGGATTACCTGCATGTAACCGACCTTGCGAAGGCGCATGTGACAGCTGTTGAAAGGATGCTGGGCAGCAGGATGAAACAAAAGCTGGAGGTGTTTAACCTGGGTACAGGTAACGGATTTTCTGTGATGCAGGTGATAGAATCCTTTGAACGTACAACAGGGGTTAAACTCAATTATAAGATCATGGACCGCCGGCCGGGCGATATTGAACAGGTATGGGCCGATACAGCTTTTGCAAACGAGGAACTTGGCTGGAAGGCCGGGAAAGGCCTTGATGAAATGACTGCTTCGGCCTGGAAGTGGGAAAAGGCTCTTGCGGGGCGCAGTATATAAGCCGCATTTTTTTATCTTTGATTTTTAATTAAACATCAGAAGCGATGAAGACAATTTTAATCACAGGTGGAGCAGGTTTTATAGGATCGCATGTTGTAAGGAGGTTTGTTAAGAATTATCCGCAATATAAAATTGTGAACCTTGACAAGCTAACCTATGCCGGCAATCTTGCTAACCTGAAGGATATTGAAAAGGAGCCGAATTATGAATTTATCCGTGCCGATATAGTTGCTGGGGAGCTGATCAAAAAAATATTCCAGAAATACAGATTCGACGGGGTGATCCACCTTGCTGCCGAATCGCATGTCGACAGGTCCATTAGCAATCCGACTGAATTTATTTATACCAATATAATCGGGACAGTGAACCTGCTGAATGCTGCGAGGGAGATCTGGGAAAATACTGAAGGCAAGTTATTTTATCATATTTCTACGGATGAGGTTTATGGTTCTCTTGGCAGTTCCGGTTTGTTTACTGAAACTACTTCCTATGATCCCAAGAGCCCGTATTCAGCCTCCAAAGCCAGTTCGGACCATCTTGTACGGGCTTATCACAATACCTACAAGATGCCGGTTGTGATCTCAAATTGCTCCAACAATTACGGTCCTTTTCAATTTCCCGAAAAACTTATCCCGCTGTCAATAAACAATATCAGGAATAATAAGCTCATCCCTGTTTACGGCAAAGGCGAAAATATCCGTGACTGGCTTTATGTCGAAGACCATGCCGAAGCGATTGAAAAAATTTTCCATTCAGGCAAAATCGGGGAGACTTATAATATTGGAGGGAACAATGAATTGAAGAACATTGACCTGCTGAAGCATTTATGCAAGATCATGGATCAGAAGCTTCGCCGTACGGCCGGCACTTCGGAACACCTGATAACTTTTGTAAAGGACCGTGCAGGCCATGACCTCAGGTATGCCATTGATTCTTCAAAACTTCAGAAGGAATTGAAATGGAAACACTCCGTCGTGTTTGAGCAGGGTCTTGAGAAGACCGTTGACTGGTATCTTGCCAATGAGGAATGGATGAAGAATGTTACCTCGGGTGAATACCTGAAATACTACGAAAGCCAGTATAATAAAAGGTAATTGATCTAAAGGAATAGTGTCCGGCCCCGCGGCAAAGCCGCGGGGCCGGATGTTTTTATGCCCCGGCTACAGTGACTTCTTTCCCGATCTTCGAGATAAGACCCTGTAAAACATTCCCCGGGCCAACTTCAATGAAATGTGTCGCACCGTCGGCTATCATCCTTTGAATAATCTGTGTCCATAAAACAGGTGCAGTCAGCTGCGCAACAAGGTTTTCTTTGATCTTCAGTGGATCCGTTACTCTTTCGGCTGTTGCATTCTGGTATATTGGACAGATGGGCTGGTGAAAAACAGTAGTGTTGATGGCTTCTGCAAGTTCGAGCCTGGCCGGTTCCATGAGCGGCGAATGAAATGCTCCACCGACTTTCAGGGGAAGCGCGCGCCTCGCACCTGCTGCTTTCAGTTTTTCGCAGGCAATCTCAATGCCTTTCATGCTGCCCGAAATGACCAGTTGTCCCGGACTGTTATAATTAGCAGGAACAACAACTTCTTCAATTGATCTGCAGATCTCTTCCACCTTCTGATCATCAAGGCCCAGGATTGCGGCCATGGTCGAAGGCTCTTTTTCACATGCTTTCTGCATGGCCTGTGCTCTTGCATAGACCAGCCTCAGGCCGTCTTCAAATGACAGTACCTTATTTGCGACTAGTGCCGAAAATTCACCAAGGGAATGTCCTGCAACCATGTCGGGCTTAAAAGATTCCCCCAGGGTCGAGGCAAGGATCACCGAATGCAGGAATATCGCCGGCTGTGTAACCCGGGTCTGCCTGAGGTCCTCGTCGGTACCTGAAAACATCAGGTCCGTAATACGAAAACCCAGGATCTCGTTTGCTTTTTCGAAAAGGGCCCTGGCGGATTCTGAGTTGTCATAAAGATCTTTGCCCATTCCTATATACTGAGCTCCCTGGCCCGGAAAAACGTATGCAGTCATAATTTGTTTATTTAAATATTTATCCGATCGAGCAACATAGAAGTGAGGTGCTTAAATCGTAAGGTGGCGAAAACGCAGTTTTATTTCGCTACTTCGCTACCTATCTTCTGTTTCCCAAAAACCTGAGCAGGAAAAGGAACAGATTTATAAAATCCAGGTAAAGCGTAAGCGCACCGAGAATGCTGAGTTTCTTAGAATTCTCTTCTCCATAAGTCCCGGCGCCGGTTCCGATCTTTTTAAGCCTCTGAACATCATATGCGGTTAGCCCGGTAAAGATCAGGACACCGAGAATACTGATGATATATTCGAGGGAACTGCTGTGTAAAAAGAAATTGACCAGCATGGCCAGTATGATGCCAACAAGACCCATCATCAGGATGGAACCGAACTTGGTGAGGTCGGTTTTTGTGGTATAACCGGCAACAGCCATGATGCCGAACATTCCTGCTGTTACAATGAAAGTTTTGAATACGGATGCTGCAGTATAAGCCAGAAGGATAAAGCTCAGGCTCATGCCCATAAGAACAGAAAATGCAATGAAAAGCAAGGTCATTGCAAGCGCCGAGAGCTTCTGGAACCCGAATGACATCAACAGTACGAAGCCCAGGGGCGCAAGCGTGACGATCCAGCCAAGGCCGGTCAGACTGCCGGTTTCAGCATTGATCAGGCTTTTCCATGCATCAGAAGATGCAAACCACCAGGCTGTTCCCGCGGTTACTATCATTGCCAGTGTCATCCAGGTAAATACCTGCGACATGAAGGTTCTTGCAATAACTCCGGCATCTGCGCCTGCAGATGCACCAAAGTAATTTCCGTTATTTTCTTCAAACATGTTTTTATCTCCTTTATTTAATGTAAAACTATCTTTTGTTTCGCTACCTCGCTTCTCGCTACCTCGCTACCTCTTAATGCAGCCTTGTAGATATCAGGTGCAAAAACTCCGCCCTGGTCTTATCCCTCTCAAAGGCACCGATGAAATCGGAAGTGGTTGTCACCGAGTTCTGCTTCTGTATCCCGCGCATCGACATACACAAATGTTGTGCCTCAATTACAACTGCCACCCCCAGGGGCTTCAGTGTGTTGTTAATTGCATCCTTGATCTGCATGGTCAGACGTTCCTGAACCTGTAGCCTTCTTGCATAGATCTCAACAACCCTGGCTATTTTGCTCAGGCCCGTGATGTATTTGTCGGGAATATAAGCAACATGCGCCTTACCGATGAACGGTATCATATGATGCTCGCACATCGAATAGATCTCTATATCCTTCACAATCACCATCTCGCGGTAATCTTCGCGAAAGCGGGCCGATAAAAGGATTTCCTCCGGATCAAGGGTGTATCCCTGGTTCAGAAAAAGAACCGACTTCGCCACCCTTAACGGGGTCTTCAGCAAACCTTCCCTGTCGGGATTTTCCCCGATCAGTTTCAGTATTTCCCTGTAATGAAAACTTAATTTCTCAACAGTATCGGCATTGTAATCCTCAAATTTCTCGTAGGTAAGCTTTTCTCCTGTCATGACAATATGTCGTTATTTGCCAAAATATTCAACAATGTTATTTTCTGTTTCTTCCAGCCTGACCGAATGCAGGACAGCTCCTTCTGCCTTGATTCCAGGTTCAAGTTCATCCCAGATCCCGATGGCCAGGTTCTCTGTAGAGGCCAGTTTGCCCTTCATGAAATCTACTTCAAGGTTTATATTTTTATGGTCAAGTTTTTCCAGGACCTTGCCGGCTATTATCTGGCTGAGCTTTTTCAAATCCATCACAAAACCCGTTACAGGATTGGGTTCACCTTTAACGGTTACCATGAGGAGGTAGTTATGCCCGTGCCACAAAGGGTTGGAACATTTGCCAAAAACCCTGAGATTTTCTTCGTCGGAATATTCAGGACGGAACAACCTGTGAGCTGAATTAAAATGCTCTTTTCGTGTGATATAAACCATTCTGGTTTCTTAAAACCCCGGCAAAGTTACGAATTATTTTTCTTTTGTTTCCTGAAGACATCAAAGCGCATTCCGCCCCAGACCCTGAACTGGGAGACATCATAAAAGAAAGATGAACTGCTGACGGTGAATTCTGCATCCTGGTATAAAATAAAAAGCCTGGTGGTGAGCCACTCTGTATAGTCCTCAACATAAGTGGAATCAAGTCTGTTTTGTTTGACAACCTCAGTCTTCTGTGCCATGGATTGTAATGCGCTGCAACACATTATAATTACAAGGAGAAACTGAATTAATTGTTGTTTATCTTGCATTTCTTTTTTCATCTGTCAAAGATGAAGTCCTTGTCAGAGAAACGATCTGTATAACCTCAAATACGGTATAGACAAGGTAAAGAACGAAAAAGTTCAGAAGGAATGAAATGGCATCTTTACGGTTTATCAACGCATAAATGATCATAATAGCCACGTAAAGAAAAAGTTTTACAGCAGTGGTCAGCATGAAAACTGAAACAAAACTGTTGATTTTCTTCCTGATTGACATATCCAGGAGGATGAATGAAATAAGACTGCAGGAGTAATAAAAAACAAACAGGAAAGGAATGGAAGGTGAGAACCAGGCATGGGGAAGAACAAAGAAAAGCACCAGGCACAGCAACCCAGCTGCAAAAGTCAGTAAAAGCAAATGTTTGGCGTATCTTGAAACTTCCGGGCTCATAATTACTTTTTTTTAAGGAGGTCCCTGGTAACATAAAAAATTGCCAGGAACACAGATGCTATTGACAGTGTGACTGTAAATGCCGGTTTTGTTTTAAGCCATTGATCAAGTTTCAATCCTCCGAAAGCCCCTGTAAAAATGATCGCTGCCATCTGAAAAGCCATACTCGAGTAACGTGCATAATTTGCCAGGCTCTTTTTCGGATCATTTTTCAGGTTCATTCGATACTGGCTTTAAAATGCCGGAACCGGGTATCTCCATTTTACAGGTCCCCGAGAATTTTGCTCCAGGCTCAATAGCAAGTTTCCCGGTGGTGATCTCGCCGCTGAACCTTGCAGTTTCTTTCAGGGTAAGCAGTTCGGTAACTTTAACAGTGGCAATTACCTCACCTGAGAAGTCGGCACTCTGGCATATGATCTCACCTTCGATCCTGCCGGTCTGCCCGACAACAATTTTGCCTTTGCAATGGATATTTCCCGTTAGTGTTCCGTCAACCCTGAAATCACCGTTTACACTGATCTCACCTTTAACAACCGTGCCGGGTCCCATGATATTGATGGAAGGCATTTCTGGTTCTCTGTTCTTGGTCATACCTGATTATTTTATCGGATAATTTTTTTCGAAAAATTTCTGATACTTGCCGATGTCTTTGTTCTTGTAAAGAACCGGATAATTTGTGACGGAGATCACAAAATCACTGTAATCCCCGGATGTTTCAAGTTTGGTGAAAATATACTTACTGTCACGGATGCTTGCAAGATATTGCATTGCGGCCCTGGCATCATCAAAAGGACTTACCGTGATCATTTCATCATTATTGTCAAATAGCAGGCTGTTCACCTCAAAGCTTTCAAGTCCATGGAATTTAGTGTTGAAATCTGCGATCTTGATCTTCAGGGCATTGACCTCAACCTTACTGCTGTTCACTATCATCACGTAAAAATGCACTGCCGTGGAGTCAAATTTATACATGCTTTCTGCCTGCTTGAGTATGGCCAGGGTTGAATCGGCAAGAGATTTGCCAGCAGGGGATCCGTTACCAGATGCATTGGCAATGGAACTAAGGACATCCTGGGCAAGGCTGGCAACAGGGCTTGCAGGGTATTCCAGCTGGATTTTATTAAGGGCTACCAGCATTGAGTCGGCTACTTCAATTTTACCAAGTGACATGGCACGCAGATAATCGAAGCGGGGAAGAAGCGCGGTATCGATTGAATACTTCGCGTGGGCCTCGGCCGCATTACTTATCACCATATAATACTGCTGGTTCTGGAAAGCTTTATACGTTATTTCGTACAATTTTGATATTTCGGATTTTTTGGATGCCATCTCCTGCAGGTAATTCGGGTTTACCAGCATCTTTGCATAATCTGTTTCCGGATAAGTTGTCAGCAGCTGGGTCCTGTAATAATCGGCTTTCTGATCGTTTTTCAGTCCTTTATATAAAGTATAAAGTTCGTAAAAAGTCTGGGCCTTACGGGGAAACTCAGGATATCTCTTGACAAGTGTCTCAAAGCAGTCCACAGAGTGACCGTAATCATTCAGTCCTTCAATATAGATAAAGCCTGCTTTATAATATGCATCCATGACTTTTTTATTCGAAACCTTAAGCTTGGCTGTGGTCATAGGAACATCCTGGGTGTAGAATTTCCGGTCCTTCGGGTTGCTTGACCTTTGTTCGGGTTTTTTCGCAGATCCGGTGTCACTGCCTTCTGATGCTGCCAGCCTGGATGTATCCACCGTAGGCTCGGTATTGACGTTAGCCATCACCTTATCGGTCAGGAACCAGTTGTCTTCAAATTTTCTCCTGCCCCACTTCTTTGCAAAAGCAGAAAACCCGTTGGCCATGGTAGCTGCATTATAAAAATACCACCGGCCCTGGGTTGAAGCCGTGTTCGAGGATTCCTCCTGCCTTGCAAACATCTGGTTTTCCTGCTTGGTCTGTTCCTCCTGTTTCTTTTTGATTTCCTCGGCAATATAATTTGAAACCAGCCTGTCGATTATCTTGTTTCTCTGGTCCTCGGGCATTGCAGCAAGTGTTTGAAGGCTGTCTTCCCTCTGGATGGTCTGTAACTGCTGAACGAGATCGGTAAGGGTTTCGGTTTTTTTCTTTATTGCTTTGTAATTGGCATAATCGGCAGGAAGGAACTGCATAGTGCTGTCGTAATATGCCTGGGCTTTCGGATAGTTCGGGAAAGAGAAATAAATATCGGCAAGCTGAAGGGCCGAAATAGAGCGCTGGTAATTGTTGCTTTTACTGGTGCTTACCGATTGTGAAAGGTAATCTATGGACTGTAGTGTGTCTTTATCGGTGAGGGAGATCTGGGCCAGGGCGTAATAGATCTGGTCAAGGTAGTCCTTGTTCTTTTCGTCCCTGAGCATCTTCTTGAGCTTCTTGATGATGTAATCGCGGTCATTCGACTTGCTGGTGTAACACTGGGCCAGGTTGATCTTCGCGTTGAATTCCATCTCATAGGTCGTGGAATGTTTCAGTACCTGGGTGTACATAGCTGCCGCCCTGTCGGGATCTTCCTGCTTCTGGTAGATCTGCCCCAGGATGAAATAAATCCTGGTCTTCACTTTAACTTTAGGCTTCAGTTCCAGGGCCCTGTTCAGGTAAGGCACCGCGGCATCATAGTTTTTCTGAAGAATAATAAATGAGTTGGCATAAGCAAGGTTCACAGGGAGTTCATATCGGGCAGGGGCATCTCCTTTGTTAATCCTGTTCAGCATCATGTCGAGCATGGACTCGGCACGGTTGAAATCGCTAAGCTGTATATTGGCCATGGCCTGCCAATACATCCCGTCATACTTAATATCGTTATCGTTATATGTTTTGATGACGAACTCAAAAGTCCGCCTTGCCATCGGGTAGTCCTTCTTGTAAAAATAAGCTTTACCGATCAGCATGTACGAATCGTCAATCCACTTACAGTATTCCCTGTGATTGAAATACATGGAGTGTTTCTGTATTGTTTTGGAGGCTTTTTTGATTGCATTATCCGAAAACTGTGCCGCTTTGTTCCCTGTCTTATCCCCGAAGTTATAAACCGGGATGACCACTGAGAAGTTGTCTTTCATCTGAGCGTCATAATCCTTGATGCCTTGACGCATAAGGTCCATGCCGTTCCAGTAAACATTGTAATGCGCAGTGAGGTTATGGTATGCCCTCCTGGTCCAGGTATTTTTCTTGGTGGAGCATGCGCTGAATAAAAATGTACCGGCGAGCAATAAAAAAATTCCGGCGAGAGTATATTTCTTCGTCGAGATCAAATCCTTGGTAATTAATATAGATATAACTACTAAACCGCAAAATTAGTATAATTTTACGATATTTGCAGCCGTTAAGAATAGAGTTCAGGTGAATTAGGATGGCCTCGCAAAAAGGAGAAAAAAAGAAACCAGGCTGGAAAGACCGGTTAAAGTACAAGTACCGCCTGGTTTTCATGAATGATGAAACCCTCGAGGAGAGGTTCACATTCAGGCTTTCACGCCTGAATGTTTTCATCGCTCTCGGTACGCTGACCATTCTCCTGATCTTTTTAACCTCCATACTGATAGCGTTCACCCCTTTAAGAGAGTATATCCCTGGTTATTCCAGCGTAGGCCTTCAGAAGAAGCTCTATGAACTGAACCTGAAAACCGATTCCATCGAAAAAGCCCTTGTTCGGAGAAACCGCTACTTCCAGAACCTTCGCGATGTGATCAACGGCAGGGACTTGTCGGAGAACAGACCTGTCGACAGGGATACCGTTCATAAGTACGGGGATATCCGGCTGAAAAGATCGGCTGATGATTCCCTTTTGCGTGTTGATGTTGAGAGCCGGGCGAAATACAACCTTTACAAGGCGGAACAGGGAGAGACGTCATCTTCAAACAAAGGCTCAATCGGGGGCGTGCTTTTTTTCACACCCTTAAAAGGAGTCATCACCAACGGTTTTGATCCCGGAAACGGGCACTTTGCCGTGGACATTGTTGCCAAAGAAAACGAAGCAATCAAATCGGTGCTTGACGGCACTGTGATCTTTGCAAACTGGACCCTGGAGACCGGCTATGTTGTAGCCATTCAGCATTCGCAGAACATAGTCAGTATTTATAAGCATAATTCAGCCATCATTGTTAAAGAGGGAGATTATGTGAATGCCGGTGAGCCGGTCGCAATCATTGGTGAGACAGGGGAATACACCACGGGTCCCCACCTGCATTTTGAGCTCTGGTATGAGGGGAAGCCCGTAAACCCCAAAGATTATATTTCCTTCTGAATGCGAGACACAGCCTTACTGAAAAAACGCATAGCTCTTCTGGGATCTACCGGCTCTATTGGCAGCCAGACCCTGGATGTGATCAGGTCCAACCCTGACCGTTTCGAGGTGGAGGTGCTTACCGCCCAGAATAACTGTGACATTCTTATTAAACAGGCTTTCGAGTTCAAGCCCAATGTAGTTGTGATTGGCAATCCTGCCTGTTACACCAAAGTCGCAGAAGCACTGAATTCTTTGCCGGTTAAAGTTTTCTCAGGCGAAGATTCCATAACCCAGGTGATGGAGATGGAAAGCATTGACCTGGTCGTAAGCGCCCTGGTGGGATATGCCGGTCTCAGGCCTACGCTCAGGGCAATAGAATATGGAAAGCATATCGCCCTGGCCAATAAGGAAACACTCGTAATTGCAGGGGACATTGTGACGGAAAAAGCGATAGCAATGAATGTCATGCTGATCCCTGTTGACTCTGAACATTCAGCCATCTTCCAATGCCTAACCGGCGAAAACCCGGGGACTGTTGAAAAAATCTATCTCACCGCTTCAGGAGGGCCTTTCAGGGGGAAAACCAGGGAATACCTGCATATGGCCAGCAGGGAAGACGCATTGAAACATCCGAACTGGAAGATGGGGAATAAAATTACAATCGACTCTGCTTCAATGATGAACAAAGGCCTTGAGGTTATTGAAGCCCGATGGCTTTTTGGCCTGCGGCCGGACCAGATCGATGTGATAATCCATCCGCAGTCTATCATTCACAGCATGGTCCAGTTCACCGATGGGGCCATGAAAGCCCAGATGGGATTACCCGATATGAGGCTTCCCATACTATATGCCCTGGGATTCCCGCTGAGAATGTCATCTGATTTTCCGAGGTTCTCCTTTGCCGATTATCCTCAGCTTACCTTTGAAAAGCCTGATAAAGAACTGTTCCGCAGCCTGGATCTTGCCTATAAAGCTCTTGAAGCGGGCGGGAATATGCCCTGCATTCTGAATGCAGCCAATGAAATTGCAGTTCATGCATTTCTCAACGAAAAGATACGTTTTCTTGAAATGCCCGACGTGATCGAATACTGCATGAATACCGTTCCCGGCATCAAAAAGCCTTCCTATATGGATTATGTTGAAACACACAGGGAAGCTATACGGATGGCCGGAGAGTTTATAATCAACATTCAAAAACAGAAAGAAAAAAATTAATGGAAATATTCATCAAAATCGTTCAGCTGCTCCTGAGTTTATCAATACTTGTCATTTTTCATGAGATGGGGCATTTTATTGCAGCAAAAATATTTAAAACCAGGGTTGAAAAGTTTTACCTTTTTTTCGACCCATGGTTCTCCCTTTTTAAATATAAAAAAGGTGAAACGGAATACGGTGTTGGCTGGCTTCCGCTGGGTGGTTATGTGAAGATCTCTGGTATGATCGACGAGTCTATGGATAAGGAACAGATGAAGCAGCCTCCCCAGCCATGGGAATTCAGGTCAAAACCAGCATGGCAGCGCCTTATCATCATGCTGGGAGGGGTAACCGTGAATTTGCTCCTTGCCATTGCCATTTATATTATCATGCTGATGGTTTGGGGTGAACAATACCTTCCCACTTCAGCACTGAAGTATGGAATTTCTGTTGATTCAACCGGGTACCAGATGGGTTTGAGGAACGGTGATAATATTATCTCAATTGACAATAAAATAGTGGAGGACTTTGTGGCCATCCCTAAAACACTGGTACTTGAAGAAGCCAAAACCATCCAGGTGATGCGTGACGGCAGGAAAGTCAATATCGTCATCCCGGATGGGACCGTCAGCAAACTGATAAAATACAAATCAACCGATTTTATTTCATTCCGCATTCCCTTTGTGGTTGCCGAATTAAATGCCGGAGCGCCTGCAAAGAAAGCCGGGATCCTGAAAAATGACAGGATTATAGGGATAAACGACACACTGTACCCCTTCTTCGGGGAATTCAGGAAAGCAATACAGCAATACAAAAACAAGGAAGTAAGCGTTATGGTCCTCAGGGGTTACGACACCCTGAGATTGAAAGTGAGCGTTCCCTCTACCGGACTTATCGGGGTTTATTCCAAGCCTCCGACAGATTACCTTGTATTCAAAAGCAAATCCTTTAAAGGACTCACTGCCATTCCCGCGGGGGTTGTCAAAGCTTTTGAGGGAGTCGGCAACTATGTCAAATCGATCAAACTCCTGTTTTCACAGGAGAAAGCCTATGAATCAGTTGGAGGTTTTATAGCGATTGGCTCAATTTTCCCCTCGACCTGGGACTGGCAGGCATTCTGGCATCTCACTGCATTTTTATCCATTATGCTTGCCGTACTGAATGTTCTTCCGATACCGGCACTTGACGGAGGTCATGTGATGTTTCTGCTTTACGAGATCATTTTCAGGCGCAAACCCAGCGATAAATTCATGGAATATGCCCAGATCGTGGGAATGGTGCTACTGTTCGGGCTGCTCATCTTTGCCAACGGGAACGATATTATGAAGCTGTTCAGGAAATGATTTCCAGTTACGGTTGGACGAGTTACGAGTTACGATTGAAGTTTATGATTTACGATTGAAGAACGTCAATTCAACTCGTAAATCTGCACTCAAACAATTCAATCTTAAATCGAAAATCGTACAATCGTAAATCCCGGTCAGTCTGCGACTTTCTCCTTAAGTGATTTGAATCCTTCGCCCAGGATCTCCGAGGCATCTATTACTGTGAGAAAGGCTTTCGGATCAATCTGTTGTATAAACTCTTCGAGGATTATCAGTTCCCGGCGGCTTACGACAGTAAAGATGATTTTGCGGTCGGCCATATTGAACATGCCGTGCCCATCTAAGATTGTGCCTCCCCTGTTCAGTTCATGGATGATTTTATCCCTGATTTCCACGTGCTTGTCCGAAATGATGAACAGACTTTTTTCATAATTGATCCCTTCAAGAACGCCGTCAATCACCTTCCCTGTGATGAAGATCACGATCCAGGAATACAGGGGGATCTTCCAGTCCCGGAAAACAAAAAATCCGAATAAAACAATAACTGAATCTACCATGATCATCAGCTGCCCGATGGGGAGTTTGGTGTATTTGGCAATGATGGTTGCTACGATATCGCTTCCGCCGGATGTGGCTTTCGATTTGAAGATAAGCGCCAGTCCTAATCCGCAGAGAAAACCTCCGAAAATTGATGACAGCAGGGCATCTCCCTTGACCAGGGGTTCAAACCCCCAGATAAAAGTAAGCGTATCTGTAAAAACAGCTGTAAGGGAAAAACCCAATACCGTTTTGAACCCGAACCTTGGTCCGAGTATCTTCATTCCTATAATGGTAAGAGGGATATCAAAGCACAGGGCCATTGCACCAACCGGCGTTCCGAGTATGTAATGAAGAACAATTGAGATGCCATAGACTCCTCCGGGAACTATTTTATACGGTGTGATAAAAAAGACAAAGGCTGTTGCAAGAATGAATGAGCCTATTACAATGAAACTATACGATAGAAACCATTTTTTTGTGAATGGTTTTTCCAGAACAGAAAAGAGGGCCATATGCTTTGGTTTAAATTACAGTGTATGAAATTTTGCTTTTAACCTAAAACAAAATTGATGAAAAGATCGTTCGTAACAAAATAAAATCTTTTTCGTAAAATCAAATTACTTTGGCAGGAGGGAAAACCCTGAAAATTTTTTCAAGTTTGTTCAGGGTTATTTAATGATGATGTTATGAAAAAAAAGCAGTACTTTTAACGCCTGAAATTAACGACCATAACAACAGGCTGGTAAATGCAAGAAAGTATGCCCCGTTGTAAGCCTTTATTTATATGTGTTTTCATTGCATTGATGATCTTCAATGTGTTATGGAGACATGAATGTTATGGGCAGCAACCCAGTGTCATTACCAACTATATGTTCAACAATATGGTATACAATCCGGCTTTTGCGGGCCAGAGCGGGGGGATTTCGATCACGGGGCTGATCCGTGAGCAATGGTTCGGTTTTAAGGACAGCGAAGGTTACGGAACCTGGAGCCCTGAAACTTTGTTTTTAACTATTGACGCACCTATACGTGCTATTCACGGGGGGATAGGAGGGATGGTTTCTCAGGATAAGCTGGGTGCTTTTAAAAATACCACGGTAAAACTCGGATACGCATACAAAGCTGAGCTTGGCCCGGGAATTTTTTCTGCAGGTTTGCAGGTTGGTTTCCAGAACGGGAAGTTCGATTATTCAAAACTCCATGCAGTTAATCCATCGGATCCCCTTGTGTCGTCTAACGAGGCTAAAAGCGATATGATCTTTGATCTGGCCCTTGGTCTTTTTTACCGTGTCCCTGAAAAATTTTATGTAGGCTTATCGGCTGATCAACTGCTTCAGTCCCAGGGTAAAAACAGCTCTTACAGGCTGCAGCGAACCTATTACCTGACAGGTGGATATCAGTGGGAAATCCCGGAACATCCTGCCTTTCAGCTTCAGCCAAGTGCAATTGTTATGTTCGACGGATCGGTGTTCACATTCAGTGTCAGCGGGCTGCTATGGTATAACAATAAATTTTACGGCGGGCTTGCCTACCGGCTGCAGGATGCGGCCTCCATTCTTGCCGGCCTTAATATAAAAGGCTTCAGGATTGGACTTGCTTATGATATAGGGGTTTCGAAAATGATGACTTACAGTAACGGGAGTTTCGAAGTGATGCTGAATTATGTTTTGAAAATCGAAACTGAGAAATTGAAAAGAAGTTACCGTAACACAAGGTATTTGTAATTTATTTTACTATTTTTGCCGGTTTAATTTGAAAAACGGACAATAACATAATAAAGCTCAAGAAGTAGCGTTTATTTTTATCAACCAACTGCCCGAAAAATGAAAAAACTGCTCGTGTTTTTAGTCCTGCTGGTCTTCCTTGGAAGCTGCAGCAACTCAGGAAACGGAGAACTGACTGGGGTGAAGGGAAGAAAGAGGTATTATCAACCTGATCCTTTCGGCATGGTTTACATTCCCATGGGTAGCTATACCATGGGTGTAGCCGATGAGGATGTACCTTATGCACAGCTCAACAATCCGCGTACGGTGTCGGTTGCCGCATTTTACATGGACCAGACAGAAATAACTAATAATGAGTACCGCCAGTTCGTATATTGGGTAAAGGATTCTATTGCCCGCAGGCTTCTGGGTGAGATCAAGCCCGATCTTTTCTTTATTTCTGAAAACAAGAAAACCGGTGAAACGTTCGATCCCCCTTACCTTAACTGGGAATCCAAAATCGAGTGGAATTCGCAGGAACAGGATGTAAGGGATGCTTTGACCCAGATGTATCTGCCCGAAAACGAAAGATTTTTCAGGGTTAAGGAAATCGATTCCCGCAAACTTTATTATGAATATTATTTTGTTGACCTGAAAGCTGCAGCACACAAGGAATGGGGAGGTCAGGCCGATCCCAAGGATGCAGGTTTTGCAAACCGTCCCCAGGGGATGAAAGACCGGTCGGTATACGTTCGCAAGGAAGTTGTAAATGTGTATCCTGATACTCTTTGCTGGATTCATGATTATGTTTACTCGTTCAATGATCCGCAAACTGAAAAATATTTCTGGCATCCGGCTTATGACCATTATCCTGTTGTTGGTGTTAACTGGAAACAGGCCAATGCATTCTGCATATGGCGTACACAGCTTAAAAACAGTTACCTCTACGGCAAAAAAGGAGAATCTTCGATCAGTGAATTCCGCCTTCCTACCGAAGCTGAATGGGAATGGGCTGCCAGGGGAGGATATGACGGAAACTCATATCCCTGGGGAGGACCCTATACAAGGAACGATAAAGGTTGCTTCCTTGCAAACTTTAAGCCTATGAGAGGTAATTATATTGATGATGGAGGTCTGCATACCGTTATCGTGGCGCATTATCCTGCAAACGAATTCGGTTTGTATGATATGGCCGGTAATGTTGCTGAATGGACCAGGTCGGCTTTCCATCCATCTTCATACAATTTTACCTGGGATCTGAATCCTGATTACACATACAACGCAAAAGACAGTGATCCCACCACTTTGAAACGCAAGGTCATCAGGGGAGGATCATGGAAAGATATAGCATATTACCTGCGTGTTTCCACCAGGGCTTATGAGTTTCAGGATACATCGAAGTGTTATATAGGATTCCGTTGTGTACAGAATTTCCTTGGACGCCAGAAAGACGACAATCCCTCCAGAGCTTCTAAAGTATATAATTAGAATTTGGATTTCATAAGTTATTAATCAGAAAATCATTTAACCTTAACCAATCTAAACTAAAACCTTCTTCATTATGGGTCTTCTGAATTTTGTAAAATCTAAAGGGTACAAGCAATTCATGGCCAAGCTATATGGCTGGGGAGCATCAGTAGTTATTATCGGTGCATTGTTTAAAATCAATCACTATACAGGTGCCGACATTATGCTTATCATCGGGTTGGGAACCGAGTCATTGATCTTTTTCTTCTCGGCATTTGAACCACCCCATGTTGAACCTGACTGGAGCCTCGTTTATCCCCAGCTTGCAGGTATGTACCATGATGCTGACATCGATGCTTCACAAGCCCTTGCGACAGGAGACACGGTAACCCAGCAGTTGGATAAAATGCTTGAAAAAGCGAAAATAGGACCCGAGTTGATCAGCGGACTTGGAGAAGGTTTAAGAGCCCTTTCGGATACCACTTCCAAACTTGGTAAAATGTCTGACGCTGCCCTTACCAATGACCAGTTTGTAAACCAGGTGAAACATGCTACAGAAGGCGCTTCGAGATTAAGTGATTCATATAAAAAGACGGCCACTGTACTTGAGCAGAGTGTGACCACTTCCCAGGAACAGCTTCAATACATGCAGTCAGCAGCAAAAAGTGCTGCAGGGCTTTCAGGCGCATATACCGATGTCGCAAATTCCCTGAAAGAGGAGATCAGGGTCAATAAAGATATGACCACCAGTATTTCTGCTGCTACAGCCTCCGCCAATAAGTTCATGGAAAAATATAACGAATCGGCAGAAATGCTTTCAAAAACAGCTTCTTCCCTTGCATCTTCAACATCTGAAAATGAAAATTATAACAAACAGATGAACAGGGTTTCAAGCAACCTCTCTGCCCTGAATGCATTATATGAACTTCATCTTCAGGGTTCCAACGAACAAATGGAAAGCACTAATAAATTCAATTCAATCCTTGGAAAATTCTCCGACAACCTTACCGATTCGGTTACCAATACGGCCAAATACAAGGAAAACATTTTACTATTAAACAAGGTGGTCGAAAAACAACTTCAGACCTCCAGCAACCAGGTTGAAGCCTCCTCCCAGATGGAAGACAGCATGAAACACTTCCTGGAAAATCTTAATGCATCAGTGACCCAGACTGCCAGGTTCAAAGACCAGGTGGATGCATTAGCCAGCAATATCGCCGCCCTTAATAAAGTTTACGGCAATATGCTATCTGCCATGAACATCACAATTAAATAAACTGGCAAAATTCAAATCCGGATTATTCATCTGAAAACCAAAAATTAAATGGCTGGATATAAAGAGACTCCAAGGCAAAAGATGATCGGGATGATGTATCTCGTACTTACTGCTTTACTCGCTCTGAACGTCTCGAAACAAATGCTTGATGCATTCATCGTGGTTAACGAAACCATGGAGAATACAAACTCCAATTTCCATAAGAAACTGGATAATACTATTTCCAAATTCAAAGTCCAGTATCAAATGAACCCTGATAAAGTCGGGCCTTACTGGAAGAGAGCTCAAAAAGCAAGTCAGCTTTCTGATGAGCTGGCAGATTTTATTGACAGTCTGAAGTATACGGTGATCTCTCAAACGGAAAGAATCCCTTATAAACATGCAAAAATAATCCCCCTTGACAGCTGTGATAAGAAAGAGAATTATGACCAACCTACCCATTTTCTTTTTGGAACCGCTCAAGATGGATCCAACGGACAGGCCAGGGTTCTGAAAAACAGGATTGAAGCCTACAAGAAACAAATGATCGCCCTGATTGACCCCAAATATCAGGGAACTATGAAAATTGGCCTGGTAACTGAAGGCAAGTTTAAAGACTCTTATGGCAAGGAACAGAAATGGGAAATGCATAATTTCTACCACACAATCCTTGCTGCGACAGTTACTATCCTGAACCAGATAAAAGCTGATGTGTATAATGCCGAGTTTGATGTAGTTAATAACCTATATGCCTCCGTCTCAGCTGAAGACTGGAAATTCGATGAAATCCAGGCAAAGGTTATTCCCAGAAGCGCTTATGTATTCACTGGGGAGGATTACACAGCCGAAATTCTGGTTGCGGCTTATGATACCCATGGCAACCCGGATGTCCGATACATACAAGGAACAGACACACTTACTCCTGCAAATTTTGAGGGTGCCCAACGTCTTGAAAGTCAGAATGGGGTAGTTACACTGAAAATACCGGCAACTGCTGAAGGCTTGAAGAAATTTGCTGGAATTATAAAAATTGTAAGTCCATTGGGTGAGATTAAAACATACTCTTTCCATGATTCATTTATAGTCGCAAAACCTGCCCTTACAGTTTCACCTACTAAAATGAACGTATTATACATAGGTGTTGATAACCCCATATCCATTTCTGTCGGTGGCAGTCCTGAGAAAACTGATCCGAAAGTTTCTGTTGGGAGCATCCACCAGGAGGGGAAGGATTATATAATTAACAAATTGCCCAATAATGCAAAGGAATGTATTGTTTCCGTCAGTGCAGTTTTCGGGGGAAAATCAAAAGATATGGGATCTTTCAAATTCCGTTTAAAAACATTGCCCGACCCGATTGCAAAAATCGGCAGGAAAAGCGGAGGCACAATTTCTAAAGAGATCCTGCAGGCCAGCCCTTTTATATTAGCAGAGGAACCGTTAGGTGTAGATTTTGATGTGCAATTTACTGTAACATCTTTCACTTGGGAAATGCAGATTGGTGGTGGGGATAATGTTGGGGATAAAGTCCAGGGACGCAACCTCCCATCTAAATTGATGGACCTGGTGAAAAATTGTAAAAGGAACACCAGGATCTGGATTGAAAATATTACTGTCAGGGGGCCGGATGGTGAACGTGGCATCGCTCCGGTGAGCCTGAAAATAAATTAATGTAAACACTCATAAAATGATGAAAAGGACAATTCGCATTTCAATCGCAATAGTGCTTTTATCAGCATCAAACCTGGTTTTACATGCGCAAGTACTCGAGGCACCTCCTAGGGATGGAGTTTATGATAGGACCGTTATTAGCCAGGTTCAGCCGATCCCTTATCCGTATCTCAGGGAAGCAGATGTTATCTGGACAAAAAGAGTTTGGCGGGTAATTGATATGCGTGAAAAAATGAACCAGCCTTTTTATTTTCCAGAACAGCCTCAAAATCAATGGAAAAGTTTTATTGAAATTCTTAAAGAAGGGATCAAAGAGGGGACTATACAGGCATACTCAGGTACTGATGACCTATTTCAACTCCCGATTACTTACAAGGAATTAATGGATGGTCTTGAACAAAAGACAACGCAAAGGTTGCAACGCCCTGATGGAACAGAATTTGACACTGTTCTTTTTAAGCAATTTTATTCTACGGATGTGAAACGAATAAGGGTTAAAGAAGATTGGTATTTTGATAAACAGAGATCGGTTTTGGAAGTCAGGATCCTTGGGATCTGCCCTGTAATGGAAAAGTTTGGCGAAAATGATACGGTTTCTCATGGAGACAGGCCTCTTTTCTGGGTATATTTCCCCGATTGCCGCAACCTGTTTGCACGCAACGAACAGTTCAACCTCAGGAACGGCGTCGCAGGCCGCCTTACATACGATGATGTGTTCATGAAACGGATATTCTCCAGTTATATCTATAAGGAAGAGAATGTATATAACCGTTCGATCAACGATTATGCGACAGGCGTGGATGCCCTCCTGGAATCAGAAAGGGCAAAGAACAAGATCCTGGAGTTTGAATCAAGCCTCTGGGAATACTAAGGCTGAAGAAATTTTTTTTTTTTGATTTTCTGCCCCGGATTTCCGGGGCAGTTTTTTTTTCAATGAAGCGGATGGCATTTCAGCGCTTACCTGATTATTGCTTACCTTTATCCTGCAAATAGCCTGATGTTTTGGTTGCATTAAAACCTTTTCTTGAGACTTCGGTGGAATATCTTAAAGGTGTAGGCCCGGCCAGGGCTGAAGCACTTGGGGCCGAACTGCAAATCAGGACTTTCGGCGATCTCCTGACCCATTTCCCATTCCGTTACGTGGACCGTTCAAAAATGTACCGCATCAGCGATATACAGGATGAAAACACCTATGTCCAGGTCCGTGCAAAGGTCATTAAAACCAGGACTGTTGGACCGCCCAGGTCGGGAAGGCTTGTTGTCACGGTTGAAGATGAAAGCGGGCAGATAGACCTGGTCTGGTTTCAGGGAGTAAAATGGATGTCGGATAAAATTGCCAACGGTCAGGAATGGATTATTTTCGGGAAACCCCAGCTTTTCAACGGGCAGTGGAATATTCCCCACCCCGAAATGGAACATCCTGAAACCGAACCTATGCCTATCAGCCGGATCATCCAGCCTATATACAGCTCAACCGAAAAGCTTAAATCAAAAGGTCTTGATTACAAGGGAATAGGGAAACTAGTTAAAACCCTGCTGCTGCACGAAAAGTTTCATATTTCAGAGAACCTGAACTTTGAAATACTTGAACGGGTCAGGCTTATTGGCAGGCAGGAAGCTTTTCTGAACATTCATTTCCCTCAAAGCCCCGAGCTACTCACCAGGTCCCAGGCCAGGCTGAAATTCGAGGAATTGTTCTTTATCCAGCTCAGGCTTCTCAAACAAAGGGTGTCAAGGCTTCAGGGATCCGATGGGCACGTGTTTACTACCGTGGGCGACTACCTGAATGATTTCTATCATAAGCACCTCACCTTCGAACTGACCAATGCCCAGAAAAAAGTGATACGGGAGATAAGGGCTGATATGGGATCGGGAAAGCAGATGAACCGTCTGCTCCAGGGGGATGTCGGAAGCGGAAAAACTATGGTAGCAGTGATGTGCATGCTCATTGCCCTTGACAACAAATACCAGGCATGCATGATGGCGCCAACCGAGATCCTGGCCAACCAGCATTTCAGCAATATTTCACGAATGCTTGCCGGACTCGGCGTGAAAGTTCGCCTGCTCACCGGCTCGACTAAACAGGCCGAACGAAAGGAAATCCAGGATCTGTTGGAAACAGGGCAACTGTCGATCCTCATTGGCACCCACGCCCTGATCGAGGATAATGTGCAATTCAGGAATCTCGGGCTGGTCGTTATTGATGAACAGCATCGTTTCGGAGTGGCCCAAAGGGCGGCATTATGGGAGAAGAACCAAAGGACGCCTCATGTCCTTGTAATGACTGCCACGCCCATTCCCAGGACCCTTGCAATGACCCTCTATGGTGACCTCGATTCATCGGTTATTGATGAGCTTCCGCCGGGGCGTAAGCCAATAATCACAAAACATGTGTATGACAGGGATCATTATAAGGTGTATGATTTTTTAAAGAAGAAGATACGCGAAGGCAACCAGGTTTATATTGTTTACCCGCTTATCGATGAATCGGAGAAACTGGACCTGAAAAACCTGGAAGAAGGATTCCTGACGGTGGTGAAGGAGTTCCCTTCCCCGGAATTCAGGGTAGGAAAGGTCCACGGAAGAATGAAGCAGCAGCAGAAGGATGCTGAGATGATGCGTTTTCTCCAAAAGGAGACCCAGATCCTTGTTTCAACAACAGTGATCGAAGTGGGAGTGGATGTCCCTGCAGCATCTGTGATGGTTATTGAAAATGCCGACCGTTTCGGGCTTTCCCAGCTTCACCAGCTAAGGGGAAGGGTAGGCAGGGGCAGTTCACAATCTTATTGTATACTGATGACTCCTGAAGAACTTGGAAACGATGCACGCACAAGGATCAGCACCATGCTCAGGACCAGCGACGGGTTTGAGATCGCCGAGACTGACCTGAGGCTTCGAGGACCCGGCGACCTCCAGGGAACCCAGCAGAGTGGAATACTGAACCTCCGTATTGCTGATATTGTACAGGACGAGAAGATCCTGAAATTTGCTAAAAATATTGCTTCCGATATCCTTAATGAGGACCCCGGCCTCAGGCTTGAAAAGAATGACATTTTGGCAAAACACCTCCTTCATATGGATGAACATCAGCAAAATTGGGGCCTGATCTCATAGATTATTCTGCAATATTTCCTACCTTTGTTCCTTAAATTAAGGTGACATTATGAAAATTTCCTATAACTGGCTGAGGCAATATATTAACACAGACCTGCCGCCTGCAAAATTGGCAGAACTGCTAACCGGTTGTGGCCTCGAAGTCGAGAGCATGGAAGAGTTTTATAGTGTGAAAGGAGGCCTCAAAGGGGTGGTTGTCGGTGAAGTCCTGAGTTGTCTCAGGCATCCAAATTCCGATCATCTTACACTGACTAAAGTTAACTGCGGGCAGGGTGAACCTTTGGATATAGTTTGCGGCGCAGCAAATGTTGCTGCCGGGCAAAAGGTGACTGTAGCCCTTGTCGGAACCACACTGTATGTTAATGACCAGGAACTCGTCCTAAAAAAAACAAAAATAAGGGGAGAAGTCTCCGAAGGAATGATTTGTGCCGAAGATGAGCTTGGACTTGGAAAAGACCATTCGGGGATCATGGTTTTAAAGGCTGATGCGGTAGTTGGTATGCCGGCTTCAGAATATTTCGGGATTGAACATGACTGGACTTTCACTATTGGCTTGACTCCTAACCGCGTAGATGCCGCATCTCATATTGGTGTTGCAAGGGATGTTGCAGCCGTGATCAATAGCTTCGGGAAATCAGAGCCCCTGGTTTCCGGCAGGGTCAGCGTTTCTTTGCCAGACGTTTCGGGTTTCAGGCAGGATAATGATAAGCTGGTCATCGGCATCAGCATACAAGATGCTGTTGCCTGTCCCAGGTATACGGGTCTCACGGTCACGGGAGTGAAGGTTGCCGAATCTCCCGCATGGCTTAAAAACAGGCTGCTTGCCGCTGGACTAAGGTCTATAAACAATATAGTTGATATCACCAACTTCATCCTGCTGGAGCTTGGCCAGCCTTTGCATGCATTTGATGCAGGGCAGATCAGCGGGCAAAAGGTAATCATTCGTAAATATCCTGAAGGAACAAAATTCACGACACTTGACGAGATCGAAAGGAAACTCGGCAGTGATGACCTGATGATTTGCAGCGAATCGGAACCCATGTGCATCGCAGGGGTTTTCGGCGGGATCAGATCAGGGGTTACGGAAAACACCACCTCTGTCTTCCTTGAAAGCGCATATTTTGATCCTGTTCACATCCGGAAAACCGCCAGGTATCACGGGCTTTCCACTGATGCTTCTTTCCGCTTTGAAAGAGGGGCCGATTACAACATCACCGTGTATGCAATAAAGCGCGCAGCTCTCCTTATAAAGGACATCGCGGGAGGTGAGATTTCTTCCCCGGTGATTGATGTTTACCCCAAACCGATTGAACCTGAAAAGGTGTTCCTGTCCTGGTTTAATCTTGACCGCCTGGTAGGGAAAAAACTCAACAGGGAAGTTGTGAAGGATATCCTGACAGACCTCGGAATGCAGGCCATTCCTGGCAATGAAGGTGGAAATGATGGTTTGGACATTACAGTGCCTTCATATAAGGTGGATGTGACCCGTGATGTGGATGTGATAGAAGAAGTACTGAGGATTTACGGGTATAATAACATTGAGATTTTACCTGAGGTCAGGTCTTCATTGTCATATACACATAAACCTGATCCTGATAAGGTGCAGAATGTCGTCTCGGATTATCTTTCGGCCAATGGATTCAATGAGATCATGAATAATTCCCTCACCAGGTCTGTGTATTATGATCAGAACCCGGAACTGCCTCTGGAAGCCTGCGTGAAAATTCTGAACCCGATCAGCCGTGATCTTGATGTGATGAGGCAGAGCCTTTTATTCGGCTGCCTCGAAAGTGTGATAAACAATCTAAACCGCCGGTTGTCCGATCTGAAATTATATGAATTCGGCACGGTATATCGTAAAGCAATGGGTTCAGACGATCCTGTTAAAGGATATCATGAGGAAGCCCATATGGCTATGGTACTCACCGGAAGATCTTCAGCTGAAAACTGGAATTCCGGGGCAGGGGAAGTGAACTGGTTTTCACTTAAAGGATTCCTGCAGTCGATGTTTAGTAAACTGGGCATAATCCAGGGTTCCTTTAACCCTGGAAGCAGTATCATCCAGAAACCATTCTCAGATTATATTTACTCCAGCGGGGTGAATTACTTTTTCGGTGAAAGGCATATCGGAAAGGCAGGATTGCTTTCAAAGGCCCTGCTCAAGCCCTTTGATATCAAACAGGAAGTTTATTATTCCGAATTTAACTGGACTGAAATCCTTTCTATGGTTCCTCTAAAGGAAACCCGGTACCATGAGCTTCCGAAATTTCCGGAAGTACGTCGTGATCTTGCACTTCTTCTTGATGAATCCGTGAAATTTGAAGATATTGAACGCCTGGCCTATCAAACTGAAAAGAAACTCCTGAAACAAGTCGGGTTGTTTGATGTTTATGAAGGGGAGAAGCTGGGAAAAGGAAAGAAATCCTATGCGATAAGTTTCATCCTGAGAGATGAAGAAAAGACGCTTACCGATAAAGAAATTGAAAAATGCATGGACAGGCTGATGAGTGTTTTCAGTACTAACCTTAAAGCACAGGTACGTTAACCTTTCCTGGCAGGACTAAGTAAAATCAAAACTTTGGCAACAAAAGAGAAATTGAATTATTCGGTAAGCCCTACCGGCGAAAAATTCCCTCTTCCTTTGAAGAAGGACTATAACAAAGAATTCCAGAGGCTGGAACAGCTTGTTGTGAAAGCCCGGAAGGAAAAGAAAGAAATCGTCGTTGTCATGGGCATCGGTTTTGTCGGATCCGTTATGGCTGCTACTGTGGCGGATACAAAAGACAAGAAAGGGAAATACAGCAAATTTGTAATAGGTTGTGACCTGCCAAGCCCCAGGAGCTATTGGAAGATTGCAAAGATGAACAAGGGGTTGTCGCCTGTCAAGGCCGAAGATCCCGAGGTTGATGTTCTCATTGACCGCTGTGTCAATAAAAACAAAACACTGGTTGCAACCTGGAACAATGAATGTCTCAGTTTAGCCGACTGCGTTGTGGTTGACGTACAGTGTGATTTCGTCAAGAAGGAGTTGGGCAATATGCGTACCGGTGAAACGGATATGGCTGCCCTTGAGGACACCATGAGGACCATCGGTGAAAAGATTGAGCCGGGCTGCCTCGTTCTTATTGAGACCACCGTTGCACCGGGAACCACAGAATTCGTGGCCTGGCCTATTATGAAGCAGGAATTCCAGAAGCGGGGAATTAAAGATACACCTTTGCTGGCGCATAGTTTTGAACGAGTGATGCCGGGTAAGCATTATGTGGCATCGGTAAGGGAATACTGGAGGGTGTGTTCCGGCTGTGATGAAACTGCCCGCAAGCGGGTTGAGAAGTTCCTGCACGAGGTTCTGAACACTAAGGATTTTCCTTTGACTGTCATGGACCGCCCGATAGAATCGGAAACAACAAAGATCGTCGAGAATTCATACCGGGCCACAATACTTGCATACCTTCATGAATGGAGCCTTTTTGCCGAGCGCAACGGGGTTGACCTCATCAAGGTAGTCAAGGCGATCAAGATGAGGCCTACCCACAGCAATATCATTTTCCCCGGCCCGGGTGTCGGCGGTTACTGCCTTCCGAAGGACGGGGGCCTTGGGTACTGGGCTTACAAACATATTCTTGGTTTTGAGGACGGCGACAAAGTGTTTAAAATAACACCAACTGCCATCGACATTAACGATACCCGTGCATTGCATGTAGCTGAGCTTACACGCGACGCCCTCCGGAACATGGGTCGTTATATCGCAGGTTCGCAGGTTCTTCTTTGCGGAGCCTCATACCGCCAGGATGTTGGTGATACCAGGTACAGCGGAAGCGAGATGGTTGTTCGCAAACTCACCGAGATGAGCGCTGAGATCAGGATCCATGACCCTTATGTAGATCACTGGTATGAACTGGAGGAGCAGGATACTTATCCATCGCCCGGCAGCTCATGGAAACGGTTCTTCCGTAACCAGGAAGGACTCAGGAATTCAGTGGTAACCAAGGATCTGAAAAAGGCACTGAAAGGAGTGGACGCATTCATTCTTGCAGTACCGCACACACATTATCTTACCCTTGACCCTGATGATATCGTGAAATGGGCAGGTGGCCCGATTGCCGTGGTGGATGCCTTTGGTATTCTCGATGATGTAAAGATTCGTCGTTACTTCGAGCTGGGTTGCGAAGTCAAAGCACTTGGGCGCGGACATCTGGCAAGATTGAAGAGAGAAGTGAGAAAATAATTTACGATTGGACGATTTTAGAGGTACGATTGAATTATAAGATTGTGGATTGACAAATAATTATCAGACAGGTAAATCGGGATTCTATAATGATTAACGGTTTAAATTCGTAACTCGTAACTCGTAGATATAATTAAGAGTATGGATGTTCAAACGATAAAACAAAGATTCGGCATCATTGGGAACTCCCCTCTGCTCGACAGGGCTATAGATATTGCCCGGCAGGTCGCTGCCACGGATATCACCGTTCTGATCTCGGGGGAAAGCGGGACAGGGAAAGAGTTCTTTCCTAAGATCATCCATCAGCTCAGCGCACGCAAACATGGTTCATATATTGCGGTGAACTGCGGAGCCATCCCCGAGGGCACTATTGATTCAGAGCTTTTCGGGCATGAAAAGGGGTCTTTTACCGGTGCGCATGAAGCCCGTAAAGGCTATTTTGAAGTAGTGAACGGGGGAACCATCTTTCTCGATGAAGTTGCCGAATTACCTCTCGGAACCCAGGTACGCCTGCTCCGTGTGCTTGAAAGCGGGGAGTTCATGAGGGTGGGTTCTTCCAAAGTCCTTAAGACCAACGTAAGAGTTGTGGGAGCAACCAATGTAAATGTTCCTGATGCTGTTGCAAACGGGAAATTCAGGCAGGACCTGTATTACCGACTTAACACCGTACCCATTTTTGTACCTGCTCTCAGGGACAGGCAGGAAGATATTTATCTGCTTTTCAGGAAGTTTGCATCAGATGCTGCAGAGAAATACCGAATGCCGACAATAAGTCTTGATGATGATGCACAGAAAATTCTGATGACTTACCGCTGGCCGGGTAATATCAGGCAGTTAAAGAACCTCGCTGAACAGATCTCTATCATTGAGAAGACCAGGATAATTGATGCGACGACCCTTGCCAAATACATGCCGCACGCAAGTTCAAGCGATCTGCCTGTCCTTTACAAAGGCCAGGAATCTGCCAATTTCTCTGAGAGGGACCTCCTTTACAAGGTGCTGTTTGATATGAAGAAGGACATGAACGATCTGAAGCAGCTTGTGATGAACCTGCTGCAAAACGAACAGGCCCTTGGAAGCACTCAATCGGAGAACTTCCAGCTTATTAAAAAGCTGTACAATGATTTCGGGGAAAGCAAGGAACAGTCCAGCCCGATTATAGTGCAGGCAACCGACAGCTCCATGCCTGTGACGGAAGCTTTACAGGATCCCGAAGAGGTTGAAGAATCTCTCTCCCTTGAAAAAAAGGAAAAGGACTATATCAAAAGGGCATTGGAAAAATATAAAGGTCGCCGTAAAGAAGCTGCCCGGGAACTCGGAATTTCTGAAAGGACCCTGTACAGGAAGATCAAGGATTACAACCTTGAGTAAACGTTAAGCTTAATAAAGCATAATGATGCAAGGAACAATGAAATACAACACAAAAATTTTCATCAGGACCGGTTTTCTTTTTCTGACTGCTGTGATGATGTTGCTTCCGCAGACTTCATGCAAGGTAAGCTATTCCTTTACCGGGGCTTCAATATCCCCTGATGTAAAAACAATAGCTGTTCAATACTTTACAAATCAAGCTGCAACCATTGTACCTACTTTAAGCCGCACACTTACCGATGCCCTTAGGGATTACTACACTTCACAAACCAGCCTGCATACCGTTGACAAGAACGGGGACCTTGAAGTCACAGGAGTTATCACAACCTATGCTGTAACCCCGGTTGCAATCCAGGGTAACGAAACAGCAGCCATGAACCGCCTTACGATAAGTGTGAACATCAAGTTCGTTAACAGGAAAAATACAAAACAGAGTTTCGACAATATGACATTCTCAAGGTACCAGGACTATCCTGTTGCAGATTTAAATACAGTGCAGGACAAGCTTATTGCAACGATCACTGATCAGCTGGTCCAGGATATTTTCAATAAAACGGTTGTCAACTGGTAATTCTGAACTTCAGGCTTATATTTGTAAAATGAACCGCCAGCAATTTACGGAACTGGTTAAAGATCCCCAAACACTGGGTGAAGGAACCATTGCAGATCTCCGGGACTTGCTTCGGGAATATCCCTATTGCCAGACGGCCCAGATACTTCTTACCTATAACCTTTTCAGGCAAAACAACCCGGCATACCAGGCCCAGCTGAAGAAAGCTGTTGCCTATGCAGGTGACAGGAAGAAATTAAAAGAGCTCCTTGAAGTTAAAAAGGAACAGCCCCGGGCAGTTGCTAACGATGTATCAACAGAAGCCGGAGCTGAACCGGATCAGCATGTCACCGGCAACATTCCGACGCCTTTTGTCTCAAACTTTGAACAGGTGGTCCCTGCCTTACCTGAACCTTCGCATGCCATCCCTGCCTCTGTATCTGAACCTTCACCCGCCATCCCTGCCTCTGTATCTGACCCCGTAGTTTTACCTGCTACCAACATCCCGCTTTTGCAGGCAGCAACGGAAGAAACCCGGCAGGAAAATTACATAGAGGATTCGGTTATAAGTTCTGAAGAACTCGCCCTGGCTTCACCCCAGGCTCCCTCACCGGAAGCCGAAGCGAAAGGTCCTGTTTTGCCCCTGTCCCCAGTTGGCAAGCCTTTTCATACATCACTGGAGAAAATGACCCAGGATGAACTTCTTGCCATTGTAAGGAAAAGACTGGCTGAGATCAATGATGAGAATAAGGGAACTGAATTAAAACAGGAAAAATTCATTCAACCCTCAGAAGATGGGAATGGAGCTCCTGTTCTGAGAAAAGTAGCGGAATCAGGCAGGTCTAAAGATGAACTGATCGAGAAATTCATCAGGGAGGAACCCCAGATATCAAGGCCTAAAAGGGAGTTCTTCAATCCGACAGCCAGCTCACAAAAATCCAATCTTGATGAAGAGGATATTGTTAGCGAAACCCTTGCACTTTTATATGCCAAACAGGGTAATTTGCAGAAAGCCATCCATATTTATGAGAAATTATCCTTGCGATTCTCCGAAAAAAGTCGTTACTTTGCGGCCCGAATTGAAAATCTAAAAGGAAATACATCTCAGTCATCATAGACAGGTTGTTGATCCGAAACGTATTAGTTAATCAAACAATATTCAGATTATGGGTATTTACATCGTTGTTTCAGTACTGATTCTGATTGCATCGGCTCTGATGGTGCTGGTTGTCCTGGTCCAGAACTCAAAGGGCGGCGGACTTGCGTCTAACTTCGCTTCCTCCAACCAGTATATGGGGGTAAGGAAAACCGCTGATTTTCTTGAGAAAACCACCTGGACCCTTGCGATAGTATTATTGATCCTGAGCCTGTTCTCAATTTTTTCAATTCCCAAGAACCAGGGGACTACTCCCGTTCAGGAAAGTGAAATGAAGAAACAGATCGATCAGTCTAAGACTGCTCCCATCAAGGACTTCCAGCCTAATCCCGGCGGAGGCAATGCAGCCCCTGCAGAAAAGAAGAAGTAAAACCTTAGTGCTCTTAAAAATAGTTAGCTGTTCCGGTACAGGGGGACAGCTTTTTTTATGTCTTTGGTGTCAGAATGTCAGAAAATATGACAGGCTGATTTCCATTCAAAAAAGATTAACTGAAAAATTGTCCTTTATTTCGATGATTTCAGCTTTGGCATAATTTCTGACATATTAAGGCGAAATCAAGTGAAATTCATAATGTTTAACTTTAAATAATCTTAAAATGGCAAAAGTAAAGATTAAACCTCTGGCAGACCGGGTAATGGTTGAACCAGCACAGGCAGAAGAAAAAACTGCAGGTGGAATTATTATTCCTGACACTGCAAAAGAAAAACCGCAGAAAGGCACCGTGGTTGCTGTCGGCCCCGGTAAAAAAGACGAACCCATGACAGTTAAAGTTGGTGATGTAGTTCTTTACGGAAAATATTCCGGAACAGAGATCACGGTTGATGGTGGAAACTATCTCATAATGCGCGAATCCGATATCGTCGCTATCATCTGACCTGCAAACGCATTCATGAATAATTCACATTATAACATTTAAAAAAAATCAGAAATGGCAAAGGATATTATTTTTAATATTAAAGCAAGAGAGTCTCTGAAGAAAGGTGTTGATGAGCTCTGTAATGCAGTGAAGGTGACCCTTGGTCCCAAAGGCCGCAATGTCATCATTGAGAAGTCATATGGTTCACCCGTTGTTACCAAAGACGGTGTTACCGTGGCAAAAGAAATTGAACTGAGGGATGCTATTGAGAACGTAGGCGCACAGATGGTAAAGGAAGTTGCTTCCAAAACCAGCGACCTTGCAGGTGATGGCACTACCACAGCTACTGTCCTCGCACAGTCGATTTTCACAACCGGCCTTAAAAACGTTACCGCCGGCGCAAATCCAATGGACCTTAAACGCGGTATTGACAAAGCGGTTCTTGAAGTCATCAAGTCCCTGAAATCCCAGACTAAACAGGTTGGCGACACTATGGAGAAGATCCAGCAGGTTGCTACCGTTTCGGCCAATAACGATGTTTTTATCGGGAAGATGATTGCCGAGGCAATGGAAAAGGTAAAGAAGGAAGGGGTAATCACTATTGAAGAAGCAAAAGGCATTGAAACCACCGTTAAGGTTGTTGAAGGTATGCAGTTTGACCGCGGTTATATCAGTCCTTATTTTGTGACCGATACCGAGAAGATGGAAGTTGTTTATGACAATCCTTACATCCTGATCTATGACAAAAAGATCTCTGTAATGAAAGATCTGCTGCCCATTCTGGAAAAGGTTGTTCAAACCGGCCGCCCCCTGATCATCATTGCTGAAGATATGGAAGGGGAAGCACTAGCCACCCTCGTTGTGAACAAGATCCGCGGCACACTCAAAGTTGCTGCCATCAAGGCTCCGGGCTTCGGTGACCGTCGCAAGGAAATGCTCGAAGATATCGCCATCCTCACAGGTGGTACTGTTATCAGCGAGGAAAAAGGTTACAAACTTGAAGATACAACATTGCAGTATCTTGGCCAGACTGAAAAGATGACCATCGATAAGGAAAACACAACCATCATCAATGGACAGGGCAAGAAAGCCGACATCCAGGGCAGGATCGGGCAGATCAAGTCACAGATCGAGAAGACCACCAGCGATTATGACCGTGAGAAGCTGCAGGAACGTCTTGCAAAACTTTCCGGCGGTGTTGCCGTCATTTATGCAGGTGCTGCTTCTGAGATTGAAATGAAAGAAAAGAAAGATCGTTTTGACGATGCTCTTCATGCAACGCGCGCAGCTATCGAAGAAGGTATCATTCCAGGTGGTGGTGTCGCTTTTATCCGCGCTATCAAAGCCATTGAAAAACTGAAAGGCTCAAACGATGACGAAAATACCGGAATCCAGATCATTCGCCGCGCTCTTGAAGAACCCCTTCGCCAGATCGTGGAAAACGCAGGACTCGAAGGCTCGGTGATCGTTCAGAGAGTAAAAGAAGGCAAGGATGATTTTGGTTTCAACGCCAATACCGAGGAATACGAAAACCTGTTCCAGGCCGGAGTTATTGATCCAACCAAGGTTGCCCGCATAGCACTTGAGAATGCAGCTTCAATCGCCAGCATGCTACTGACCACAGAATGTGTGATCGTAACACATAAAGAAGAAAAAGCCCCTGCAATGCCCCCGATGAACCCGGGAATGGGCGGCATGGGTGATATGTATTAATTTCACAATGATTTGTTAAAAAAAACCCTGCACCAGCAGGGTTTTTTTTTATGTCGTTTTTGTAGCTTTGAGAAAATGAATTCAGGAACAATTTTAATGCTCTGAACATGAAGTTAGCAGTTTTGACATTCGGCATATTATTGGGTTGCAGTGGCTTCTTTCCTATTGCTGCGCAGACTGCATCCTCCGGCCTGCCTGTTGATCCCGAAACCAAAAAGATCACCTATAAAGACGTGGTTACCCAGGAGGGGACCCCGGGCTACCTGTACGATAAAGCAATCCAGTGGTTCAACTACTATTATCTCAGCCCTGCCTCGGTTTTTGCAGTACAGGACAGGGTCAACGGCAAAGTGGAGGGGCTTGGCAGGTTGCGGATTTACAACAGCGACATAAAAACCGGTACTCATACCGATGGTGGAATAGTCACCTACCAGATCAAAATCGAATTCAAGGATAACCGTTACCGTTATACCCTGACCGACTTTAACCTCAAACTGGCTTCCCGTTACCCCATCGAAAAATGGATGAACAAGGGAGACCCGGCGTATAACCCGAACTGGGATGCATATCTTTACCAGGTCGACACCACCATGCAGAGACTTGTTTCGACCCTGAAAGAAAAAATGAAACCAACAGTTGTCAAGAAGGATGAATGGTAAACCGGTTCCCGACATTCGCGATCTTTCAGCCGAAGAATTAAAATCATTTCTTCTTGCCAATAACGAAAAGCCTTTCCGGGGAAACCAGGTTTTTGAATGGCTCTGGAAAAAGCGGTGTGCTTCGTTTGAAGAGATGACTGATATCCCCAAGACTGTAAGGGAATTATTGAAGAGCAATTTTACTTTTCAACGGGCGGTTCCTGCCAGGACCCAGGAAAGCAGGGACGGGACATTAAAGATCGGTTTCAGCCTTTTCGACGGCTTGATCGTTGAAGGAGTCCTTATCCCTTCAGGCGGAAGGTATACAGCCTGCGTTTCATCACAGGTAGGCTGCCCGCTTGGATGCCTTTTCTGCGCGACCGGCCAGCTTGGTTTTACAAGGAATCTTAGCCCGGCTGAGATCTTTGACCAGGCCTATTACCTGAACACACTGGCGCTTGAGCGCACCAGAAGTCCGGCAGGCCTGTCGAACATTGTATATATGGGTATGGGGGAGCCACTGCTCAATTATAATAATGTAAAAAGATCAATTGAAATGATATCGTCTGCGGATGGCATGGGCATGTCGCTCCAGCGTATCACCATCTCAAGCCTGGGAATACCAAAAATGATCCGCCGCATCGCCGATGACGGGCTTAAATGCCATTTTGCGCTTTCCCTGCATTCCGCAATAAATGAAAAACGGAACAGTATCGTCCCGTTTAATTTATCACATCCGGTAGCGGAATTAAAGGATGCCATGAAATATTATTACAGTAAAACCGGCATGAGGTTTACCATTGAATACCTGCTATTTAAAGATGTCAATGATTCAATTAAAGATGCGGCTGAGCTTGCTGCGTTCTGTAAAAGTTTTCCTGTAAAGGTCAACCTGCTTGAATATAATGAGGTCCGGGGAACAGGGTTGTATAAAACTTCCACGGAAAGATTGCAGGCCTTTGCGGGATTCCTTGAAAAGAAGAACATGGTAATCAATATCCGCAAAAGCCGCGGTAAAGATATAGATGCAGCCTGCGGACAATTAGCGGGGAAAACAGGTAGCGAGGTAGCGAGGTAGCGAAAATATTGTTACTCCCTGTAATTGAGTTATTAATTCTAAGCCTGACTTTTTTTTAATTTCGCTATTTCGCTACCTCGCTACCTCGCAACTTTTTAAATATCATACTTATGACAAGGAACACATTCACAGTCTCCGGCAACATTGTTGATGTTGTAGCAAAAAGAATTTTCAAAGGCAGTATTCAGGTTGAAAATGGCCTCATTAAAAAGATAAGCGAAGGCCCGGCCGACCAGGATCATTATATTCTTCCCGGCCTTATCGATGCGCATATTCACATCGAAAGCTCAATGCTCATCCCATCGGAATTTGCCAGGCTGGCTGTTGTTCATGGCACTGTTGCCACTGTTTCAGACCCCCACGAAATAGCAAACGTGCTGGGGATCCCAGGCGTGAGGTTTATGATTGAAAACGGTAAGAAAGTCCCGTTCAAATTTAATTTCGGTGCATCTTCATGTGTTCCTGCCACTTCGTTCGAAACTGCCGGAGCCACACTGGGAATTGCTGAAATTGAAGAGCTGCTTTCGATGAAAGAGATCAAATATCTTTCCGAGATGATGAATTATCCCGGGGTGTTGTTCGGGGATCCCATGGTGCTGACGAAGTTAAAACTTGCCGAAAAATACGGAAAACCTGTAGACGGGCATGCCCCGGGCCTGAAAGGAGATGAGGCAGCAAAGTATATTTCGGCGGGAATCACCACCGATCATGAATGTTTCAGCAGGGAAGAAGCGATTGACAAGATCAGTTACGGAATGAAGATCCTGATCAGGGAAGGCAGTGCTGCGAAAAATTTCGATGAACTCTGCAGCCTGGTTGATGAATTTCCCGAAATGGTTATGTTCTGCAGCGATGACAAGCATCCCGATGATCTTGCAGAGGGTCATATAAATGATATAGTCAAACGTGCCCTGGCGAAGGGGCTTGACCTGTTTAATATCTTGAGAGCCTGTACTTTTAATCCCGTAATGCATTATAACCTGGATGCTGGATTGCTCAGGGCAGGAGATGATGCGGACTTCATCATTGCCGATAACCTTAAGGATTTCAATATCCTGGGAACATGGGTTAGGGGGATCAAAGTGGCTGAAAACTGCAAAACTCTTATTGAATCCATAAAAGATACCCCATTCAATAATTTCAACATTACTGAGCAATTGCCGGGAAGTATCGCAGTAAAGCAAAGGCCCGGACGTATCCTCGTTCAGGAAGCTTACGACGGGCAGTTAATAACAGGAGCAGCAGAGGTTGAACCCAGGATTGAAGGCGGATACGTTATTAGTGATCCGGAAAGGGACATCCTGAAAATAGTGGTTAAAAACAGGTATTCTGAAACTCCTGCAGGCATCGGGTTTATCCGCGGACTGGGATTGAAACGTGGAGCGGTGGCTTCCTGTGTGGCCCACGACAGCCATAATATAGTTGCCACAGGTACTGATGATGAGTCTATTACCCGTGCCATCAACCTGATCATCAGGAACCGGGGCGGTATTTCCATTGTTGACGGGGACAGGGAGGAAGTCCTGCCTTTGCCTTTTGCCGGGATCATGACCGTTGAAGACGGGTACGTCGTTGCGGAAAAATATCGTAAAATGGACCGGATTGTTAAGAGTTTAGGGAGTCCTTTAAAGGCTCCTTTTATGACCATTTCGTTCATGGCTTTGCTGGTGATCCCCCAGCTGAAACTGAGTGATAAAGGGCTGTTCGACGGTAAAAACTTTTGTTTCACCGATCTGTTTAAAATTTAACAGAAAAAAACATGTACATATTTAGGAGCGTGAAATATTCTTTTTATATTTGTTGTGAAATTAAAACTTGATTACCATGAAGAAGAAACCTGCACTTGATCTACAGAAACTGGAAACAGCTGCCAGTAAACTCAGAGCAATGGCTCATCCTATGCGTATTGCTATTATCGACCTTCTTACAGATAACAAGAAGCTTACGGTCACCGAGATTTACGAAAATCTCAACATCGAACAGGCGTCAGCATCTCACCACCTGAACATCCTTAAAAACAAGGGTATCCTGGAGTCAAAAAGAGATGGTAAAATGATCTTTTATTCGTTGAAGATTACTACTTTGACACAGGTAATCGATTGTATCAACAGGTGCGTCGTGGCTTAGGATCCAGAGTTTCAGGGAGCCCATTTTTCTTCAACGTCCCAGTTTGATCTTATCTCAATAATCTTAGGAAGATAAAAGACTTCTTCCGGCTGGATCTTCATCTTAAATTTACCTGTATCCCATCGGCCATTATGATTACGGTCATACACGGCCTTAACCTTGAATTTTCCGGGGGTCAGATTTTCAAACCTGACTTTCCCGTTGGCTTTGATGATCTTTTCTGACAGGAAAACATCCTTCTCGTTGAGAAGCTGTATGATATAATCACCCGGACGCTTTGAGATGTCGACATCTATGATCAGGTTCCCGAATTCCCTTGCCTGGCGGGTCTTGAAATTACGTTTGATCGTATCATTTACTAATCTATTGATCCCTGTAAATACAGAATCAGGGATGAAAAGGGAATAACTCTTGTCCTCCTTCCATTTGGTTTCGATAACCATCTGCCGTTTCAGGCTGTCGGGAAAATAGATCTTCGGTTTAAGCGTGTCTTTGTCCTGGGTAAGCCTGATCCTGCTGAAATCGGCTTTTGCGAGCGGGTATGAGAAAGTAATTATATAATTTCCTGCAAACTGGTTAAGATTTGACGAATAGGTGTTGTCACTGGTAATCAGATAACTTTTCACCAGGTCTTTTTTCTTCGAGGTAATTTCCTTTGCTGCTAGGTCAAGCCTGACCGTATCAAGCACCCTGTTTTTTTCTGAAACACTAAAGATGAGAGAATCCAGTGCGGGGTTGGTAAGCCAGAGAAATAGTGTATCCCTGTGCGGAGTGAACTCGCTAAGCGCCCAGGGTTTGGCAGTGTCACCCCTCAGTGTTTTAATGCTGTATGATTTCAATGGAAACCTGAAAACGAGCAAAGCAAGACCTTTCTTTATTACCGTAGATTTCTGTATCCTCTGAACTGAATCAATATCATCGAAGAGGAAGAGTTTATGATCTGTAAATACCGGCTGTTTTGACAATGTGTCCTTTTTTACAGAATCAAGCTTTCCTTTTGATGTCCCTGAAGGGGTAATTAACTTCACATTCCCGGCTTTTGAGGTATCTGTCCCGGATTTCAGGCTGTCTTTTTTAATACTGACACTATCTGTCCTGGGCCTGGGAATATAATAAGGATGAACTATGCTGTCGCTGAAAGCAATTTTTTCTGCCCCCTGGTCAAAGATCAGGTTCCCGTTCTGGTCGGCGAGTGCCGTTAGTTTCATGGGCGAGGCTTTCAGGTTGTGGAAAGTGAATGCCCCCTTTTCGTCGGTTTTAGTAATATAGAACGGCTTGACTTTCAGAGGCAGGGAATCCAGCACGATGGTATCATTGCAGTCAATATACAGCATGGCAAACACGTCTTTCTGCGGGCTCAGATCAAAAGCGTTAATGACGGACCCCCGGAGGCTGAGGGAATCGATATAGGAACCGGTGCTGAAAACATAGGAGAATCCTGTAAAGATGTTATTCTCGGTTATATCGGAAATTGATTTTCCGAAATCGATGGAGTAGGTTGTATTGGCAGCAAGCGTGTCTGCGATTTTAATGACAAGGCTTTTACCCTTCACTTTGATATCGGGAGTGTATTTAAGGGGAGGGGAAACGTTTACTTCTGCTGCCTGGTTTTTAAGTGCAATGAATTCATCGAAATCGATCCTGATACTTTGGTCTTTAAGATTAGTTGTGAAATTCGGAGGATCGGATTTCAGAACTTTAGGAGGTTTTGTATCTTTCGGGCCTCCTTCAGGTGCAACCGGGTTTGCGCATTTCCATGTAAAAATGCAGAGTAGAAAGAAAGAAAGAAATATGAAGATCTTAGGATGTTTCATAAAACAGCAATGCCGGCCTTTTCGCTTCCAAAATTACCAATCGTTTTTGTATCATCTATGTTTTTTTTATTAATTTTGAAGTGAAATTTCCGACAGATCAGATTATTCATTGTTAATTAATAAACGATTACCCTATGTCAGGTCACAATAAATGGTCCACTATTAAACGCAAGAAAGGAGCTCTGGATGCAAAGCGTTCAAAGATCTTTTCCAAGATCATCAAAGACATTACGATAGCTGTGAAGGAAAGCGGCGCTGATCCTGATGGAAACCCGAGGCTCCGCCTGGCCATCTCCAATGCCAAGGGTGCTTCAATGCCGAAGGAAACCATCCAGAGAGCTATCAACAAAGGCGCCGACAAGGATGCAGCCGCACTTCATGAAACTACATATGAAGGCAAAGGGCCTCACGGGATCGCAATCTTCGTTGAAGCTACAACCGACAACCTGCAAAGAACAGTTTCGAACATCAGGGCACATTTTAACAAGCACGGCGGTGAATTGGGAACGAACGGATCATTGGCCTATCTTTTCGACCGTAAAGGTGTTTTTGTCATACCCAAAGGAGAACTTGTACAGGATGAATTTGAAATGGAGATAATCGACGCAGGCGCCGAGGATATTTCAGTTGATGAAGAGACCTTCACGGTTACCACGGCGATGGAGGATTTCGGCTCGATGATGAAGAAAATCGAGTCAATGGAAATTGAACCTGAAAGCGCCGCCCTGCAAAGGATCCCGAAAACCTATGTCAGCCTTGAAGAGGACCAGACGAGAAAAGCACTTAAACTGATCGACATACTTGAAGAGGATGAAGATGTGGGGAATGTTTTTCACAATCTTCAGATCAGTGATGAAATGGCAGATAAACTCTGAAAATAAAAAACCCGGTGATGAGCCGGGTTTTTTTATAATCATTCAGTTCCTTAAACTTCGCAGATATACTGGGTAAGGTTTGTTCCCTTGTTCAGGTTCAGCTTTTTCCTGAGCCTGATACGCGAAATTTCTGTACTTGGGGCGGTAATCTTAAGAATATGCGCAATTTCCTTGGTGTTTAGGTTCATCCTCAGAAGGGCGCATAACTTATGGTCGTTGGGTGTTAGCTGCGGATACTGCTTCCTGAGGCGGTCGAAAAATCCCGGGTGTATCTTTTCAAAATGAGCTTTGATCCTGTACCAGTCGTTATCGAATTTGATATTGTCGTCTATCGTTTTTAATACTTTGGCAATCTCATTCCGGGTAATGATCTTTTCATTTTTCAGTAAACGGTTGATGTCTTTCTTGATCAGCCCTATGATTTTATTTTTCTGGCTGATGAATATGGAAGAGGTGGCAAGCTCACGGTTAATAAGGTCAAGCTCCATCTGGTGTTTTTGTTTCAGCAGCTGGTTAACCTTTTGTTCAGCTCTTATCCTTTCCTGCAACCTTTGATTGCGTTCTTTTTCGGCTTTCTTACGCAGTTCGATTTCAGTCTTGAGTTCCGAGATGATCCTTTCATTGGTCATTTCGAGGTTCCTCTGGTAGTTGGCTACTTCAATAGCGGCTCTTATCTGGTCAAAATCGACAGGTTTGAACAGGTAAGCATAAGGTTTCAGTGAGAATGACTTGGTAAACACCTCTATTTTATTCATTGAAGTGAGAAAGATGATACCGCAGTTATAGTTCTCGGTAAGAACCCTTGCGGCTTCAATCCCGTCCATTTTCCCGGCGAGCTTGACATCCATGATCACGATATCAGGTTCTTTCTTCTGATCCTTCAGGATTGCAATATTCTCGACTGCACTTTCACCTTTGGTATCAATACCCAGGATTTCATAACCTTGCTCTGATAGTTTGGCTTTAAGGTCATGAGCAATGATCAACTCATCTTCAACGATATAAATGCTGATAGGAGCCATATTTTTTTTTGTTTAGGTTAAAACTTAAAATCAGATTTAGTGATAATATTAAATGTATCGACGGCAATGACGAGTTCTTCATTGGTCGGCATTACCATTGCCAGGACTTTTGATCCCGGTTTTGTAAGGATTACTTCTTTTCCGCGCACTCCATCATTTCGTCCGGGATCGAACTCGAGGCCCAGGAATTCAAGATTAGTAAGTATCCTTTTGCGGGTATCGCAATCGTTTTCACCTATTCCTCCTGTAAATACAATGAGGTCGACACCACCCATGGCAGCTGCATAGGAGCCGATATATTTCTTTACCCTGTAAGCATACATTTCGAGAGCCAGTTGTGCCCGCTCCACTCCTTGTTCAGCAGCCATCTCAACATCACGCATATCATAAGAGATCCCTGATATCCCGCAAACGCCGCTTTGTTTGTTGAACAGGTTATTAGTGTCTTTAATACTCAGGTTTTCCTTTTCAGCAATAAACAGAAGTACTCCAACATCCACATCACCGGTGCGGGTGCCCATCATAAGACCTTCAACAGGAGTGAATCCCATGGAGGTGTCAATGGATTTCCCGCTGTCAACAGCCGCAATTGAGGATCCGTTGCCGAGATGGCATGTAATGATCTTTACCGAATTGTATTGCCTTCCCAGGTACCTGCAGGCTTTCTCCGCCACGTATTTATGGGATGTACCGTGATAACCGTAACGGCGTATCCTGTACTTTTCATAATATTCATAGGGCAGGGGATACAGGTATGCATAGGGTGGCATCGTCTGATGGAAAGATGTATCAAATGTTGCGACCTGCGGAACATCCGGCAAAATAGCTTCCATGGATAAGATGCCTTTCAGGTTGGCAGGGTTGTGAAGCGGTGCAAGTTCAATACACTTCTCTATCCCGGCTTTGACCTCGTCATTGATCTGAACACTGGTCTTGAATTTTTCACCCCCGTTAACCACTCTGTGGCCGACAGCTTCAATCTCTTTGATGTCTTTTATTACTCCATACTCGGGGTCCCTGAGTGTCTCAAGAATAAGATTGATCCCGTCCTGGTGATCGGGTACGGGTTTTATAACCTTATATTTCTCTTTCCCGGTGACATGGTGCATCAGTTCGCTTTTTTCCAGGCCAATCCTGTCAAGCAGTCCTTTGGCTAAAAGTTCGGCTTCTGCTGCAATGTTAAAAAGCCGGTATTTGATCGAAGAGCTTCCGCAGTTTAATACAAGAATTATCATAAGTTATGCAAGTTGTTTATAGTATTTTTAGCTTGATATTCAGATTACAGAACGGAAAAAATCCATTTTTGTTAGGGTAGACAAACTTACGACTAAAATACATAATTCCAAAGCGAAATAGAAAAATAATTAAGGAATTTTTATGGTAATTGTTATATAATTAAATATCAGGTTTTTTCCCTTTATGCAGGGTTGTCTCAATTAAGATTGTATTTTTGAACTGCAAATTCCATTCCTAACATTTTCTTACAATGGCCCTGATCAATTCGGTTATTTCTTGGTTGATGAAACAGAGGATTCACCAGATCGAGCTGTTCATGAAATACCCGATTGAAGTTCAGCAGGAGCTCCTTAAACGGCTCCTTGTTACTGCCAGAAGTACGGAATGGGGAAAACTTTATGACTTCCGTTCAATTCAAACATACGAGGAATTCAGGAGCCGTGTGCCTTTGAATGATTATGACTCACTAAAACCCAGTATCGACAGGTTGAGGCAGGGGGAGCAGAATATTCTATGGGCCACCGAGATCAAATGCTTCGCCAAATCTTCAGGCACCACCAATGATAAAAGTAAATACATCCCTGTAAGCCAGGAGGCTCTTGAAGAGTGCCATTTCAAAGGTGGAAAGGACCTGCTGTCGATCTATTGCAACAACCATCCCGAAACCAACCTGTTTGCAGGAAAAGCCATTGCCATGGGAGGTACTCATCAGATCGTTGAAGTGAACAATGAATCATATTACATGGGCGACCTTTCGGCAATCCTGATACAGCATCTGCCGGTATGGGTGGAGTATCTCAGGACTCCCGGCCTGTCCATCGCCCTGATGGATGAGTGGGAGTCAAAGATCAAGAAGATGGCAGAGGCAACAGTCCAGCATGATGTCACCAACATATCAGGCGTCCCATCCTGGACACTTTTACTTCTGAAAAAAGTACTTGAGATAACAGGCAAACGTAATCTTATTGAAGTTTGGCCGAATTTTGAGCTGTACATTCACGGAGGTGTGAATTTTATTCCTTACCGTGAACAATTCAGGAAACTTCTCCCTTCAGAAGCAGTGAATTATCTTGAAACCTATAATGCCAGCGAAGGATTTTTCGGGATCCAGGACAGGGTCGGGGCAAACGATATGCTCCTGATGCTCGATTACGGTATATTTTATGAATTTATTCCGCTGGAGGATGGCAGTTTCGATACCTCCAGGGTGATCCCGCTGAATGAAGTCAGGGCCGGGGTGAATTATGCTGTTGTTATAACTACCAATGCCGGACTATGGCGGTATATGCTTGGAGATACCGTAAAATTCACTTCGGTGAAACCTTACCGGATACGGATAACCGGGCGTACAAAGAATTTCATCAATGCCTTCGGGGAGGAAATGATCATAGATAATTCAGAAAAAGCCTTGTCGGTTGCATGCAGCAGGTGTAATGCCATGGTTAGCGAATACACTGCTGCACCGGTTTATTATGGTGAACAAAGAGGGGCTCATGAATGGCTGATAGAATTTGAATCTGAACCAGAGGACCTGGGATTTTTCATCGAAACCCTTGACAATGCGTTGAAATCGCTGAACTCCGACTATGAAGCCAAGCGGTACCATGACCTCCTTCTGGGAGCCCCCATCATTCATGTTATTCCTAAAGGCACATTTTATGAATGGCTCAAGGTAAAAGGCAAACTCGGGGGACAGCATAAGGTACCCCGCCTTGCCAATGAAAGGAAATATGTGGAGGAGATCCTTGCAATGCTTCATCTTGACCAGGGCGGTAATCCTTCCTGATTTTTTCATGGTATTTGTCCAGTTCATAAAATTCATGTAGGTTTGACAGTAAATTCCGATATATGCATATTGCCGTTGCTGGAAATATAGGCTCAGGAAAAACAACCCTTGCCGGACTGCTTGCCAAGAACCTGAAATGGGAAGCACATTTCGAGGATGTGGACACCAATCCCTACCTGCATAGTTTTTATGAAGACATGCAAAGGTGGTCGTTCAACCTCCAGGTATACTTCCTGAACAGCCGGTTCAGGCATATCATCGAAATAAGGAAATCGGGAAAGACCGTGGTCCAGGACCGCACGATATATGAAGATGCACACATCTTTGCGCCTAACCTGCATTCGATGAACCTGATGAGTACAAGGGATTTCGAAAATTATAAGTCATTGTTCGAGCTGATCAGTTCACTGATCAAACCTCCCGACCTTGTCATTTACATCAGGGCCACTGTGCCCACTCTCGTGAACCAGATCCAGAAAAGGGGAAGGGAATACGAAAGTGCAATCCGGATAGATTACCTTAAAAACCTCAATGACATGTATGAGGACTGGGTGGAGAATTACAATTTCGGGAAGATCCTTATCATCGATGTCGACAACCTGAAATTCAATGAAAATGCAGAACACCTTGGGGTGGTCATCGATAGGGTGAATGCCGAACTGCATGGTCTTTTCTAGTGCC
>Ga0316226_1000095_pt1 | contig 137107 bp, 139 predicted proteins | sample TBH18017metaG_FD_206009 | JGI IMG/M metagenome (GOLD analysis project Ga0316226, IMG submission 206009) | Freshwater microbial communities from Trout Bog Lake, Wisconsin, USA - TBH18017 | ecosystem: Environmental > Aquatic > Freshwater > Lake > Hypolimnion/Profundal zone | place: USA...
TTTAAAGAGGGCTGACTCGTTTCGTATTTCTTAATAACGTTCAGCAGAGAGATGAGACTTTATCCTACGTTTAGGGGTTCGTCAACACCTTTCTCACTCTTTTTGCATAAAAAAGTGAAATATTTTTTAGAAAAGTAAATAAACCTAATAAAATCAAGGAGATATCGTTTAAAAAAAATTTCAACTTTTTTTACAAATAATTGACTTTTTTCGTGAAATTTCTAACCAAGCCTCAAAAAACATCCTAAAACTTATGTTTTTTACTGAAATTTTTACTTTCATTTTTAAAACAAGCCTAGGGAAAACCCTTTGTTTTGCCATTATTCCTGATAAGATGGGGCAATGAACAACCACTTTATCAATGCGCGAACATCCACTAAGGCCCGACCGGTAAGGCTTGCAGTCCCAGTTCGCGCCCTACATGCCGGCCATAGGGAAAAAGTACTGGATCACTTTCTAAAACTAAACGATGAAGATCGTCGTATGCGTTTTGGTACACATACTCCTGATGAAGTTCTTAAACGCTATGTAGAAGGCATTAACTTTAGTAAAGATACGGTTCTTGGCGTTTTTGATACTCAACTTAATATCGTTGGTATAGCCCATCTAGCCTACCTTCCAGCGATTAAGGGCCACTCAACAGCTGCAGAGTTTGGGGTATCAGTACTCCCAGAAGGTCGCGCACAAGGGCTTGGCACCGCCTTACTAGGGCGTGCGGCCATACATTCACGTAACACCCATATTGATACCCTTTTTGTGCATTGCCTAGCCAATAATCGCGCCATGATGCATTTGGCCCAAAAAGCTGGCATGCAAGTTGAATATGCCTATGGGGATGCCGACGCGTATCTCAAGCTATCACCTGCTAATCCGGGAACAATTGTTGAAGAGGCCGCCAATGAACAATGGGCTGACTTCGATTACGCTTTAAAAGCAAACCTGAAACGCTCTAATGAAGCTTGGTCTTGGTTTCTGGGCCGACCAAATGCATTCACCACAAAACTCTTTGCAACTAATTAAGACCTTGTCCGCCCCGCAATACCCATGGCACCAGTATTGATAAATCTGCATCACTTAATTTGCTATTTGCTGGCATAGGAACCACTCCCCAAGCACCCGCGCCCCCGTAAAGAATTTTGTTTTTCAGGTATGCGCCCGCATTAGAGTTGTTCTTATATTTCGCAGCAATATCTTGAAAGCCTGGACCCACAATTTTTTTATTTACAGAGTGGCAACCTAAACAAGCGTTTTGTTTTGCTATGGATACCGCACGCGCGTCGCTGTCATTCTCTGATGCGTATGCACTAGGGGCTGCACAAAAGAAAAGGGCGACTACAAAAATATCTCTTGTATGTCGCCACAGAAAATTCATATCTAAACTTCTCTATAAAGGTTTATTGATATTTCGGTGGAGAGTTTGATTGTGAGTCATCTGCTTTACCTTGCTTTTCAAGGCGTGCTTTTTCTGCATCGGAAATAATGTCAAAGTACGCATAGACATCCTTTACGCCATTCGTATTGCTTGCAACTTTTTTCGCAAGCTCAGCTTCGCTCTGAGTAAGCATACCCATCAAATAAACATTACCGCCTTCAGCCACGATATCCATTGAGTTTGATGGCAGCTTGTCAGTAAAAATCATTTGGGTCTTAATTTTCGATTCAAGATAAGAATCATTGGCGCGCGAACTATAAGAACTGTTTGGGCCAACAAGCAATTCATTAAATACGCTGTGGGCATTCTTCATGTCCTTAAAGTAATCGCCAGCCTCAACCTTAATCGCATCATCTTTTACTTCACCTGTCAGGAGTACTTTCTGATTAAAAGAAGTAACATTAATGTGTGCGTTATCGCCAAAGCGTTGAGCCAGCGCATTCTCCGCTTGCAACTCAATGCCTTTATCAATAGCTTGGACAGCTGGAGACCTTCGATCAGCCATAACGGCTACTGTGCCGGTAGCGCCAGCGGCCACGCCACCAACAGCTATTACTGCGCACGATGATAAAAATGAAACTAAGGTGAGGACCCCTAAAACTTTACCCATTAACTTGACATGCATATGGACAGCCTTTATTAGAAAAATGAAATGCTTAATCGAGCAATAGATGATCAACACCATCGCACAGTGCATGCAATAACACTAAATGCGTTTCTTGTATGCGAGCAGTGCGCGTTGATGGGGCGCATAGATGAATATCATCCTTATCTAGGAGACTTCCAATCTTTCCGCCTCCATTACCAGTAAGCGCGATGATTTTGATTCCCATCTTTTTCGCTGCTTCTATAGCCTTAATCACGTTTTTAGAGTTCCCAGATGTAGAGATTCCAATCAGGATGTCGCCTTTTTTTCCAAGACCCCGAACTTGCTTACTAAAAATCTCATCGTAACTGTAGTCATTTCCAACAGCCGTTAATATTGAGGTGTCGGTAGTTAATGCTATAGCGGCCAACTCTTGACGTTCGCGCTCAAAGCGGCCAATTAACTCCGCAGCGAAATGTTGCGCGTCCGCAGCCGACCCCCCATTACCACAGGCCATAATTTTGCCGCCATCACGCAAACACTCAACCATTGCAAGCACGCCATATGCGACCGCTTCCGGAAGAATTTTTTCTGCCTCTTGCTTAACTGCAATGCTATCCAAGAAGTGTTGAGAGGTCCGCGTACGAAGACGCTCAATCGTATCTTTATCCATTCCAATATTATGCGCCAAAGCATATGTAATGCTGGATGACGCCTATCAGATTGAAACAGACGTATGCTCTTACTAATTTATCAATTAGGCTTACAAAAATATCCCCATGGAATTAAGCTCTTTCAATTTCCTCCATCAACAGGATTTACCTGTTGGAGCCCTCTATATGGTTGCGACACCAATTGGCAATCTGGGGGATATCACGCTACGCGCACTCCATGTCCTCAATGCCGTTGATGGCATTGCCTGCGAAGATACCCGTCATAGCGTTGCGCTCCTGCAGCAATTTGGCATCCATAAAAAATGCATGGCCCTTCACGAGCACAATGAAATTACGGGCGCTCAAACAGTCATTCAACGCCTCGCACAAAATGAACGATGGGCATATATATCCGACGCTGGCACTCCAGGCGTATCCGATCCTGGCGCTAGATTGGTCAATGAAGTTCAAAGAGCGGGCTTTCGCGTCATTCCCATACCTGGGGCGAGCGCCGTATCTTCGGCCATTTCTGTTGCTGGCTCAGTAATGCTGAGTTCGGAGGGTCGATTTCAATTTTTAGGGTTTTGGCCAAATAAAACTAAAGATCGTGATGCGCTAATTCATGAGCTCAGCACAAGCCATAAGACAAGTATCTTTTTTGAATCGCCACACCATATTCGCGAAACCTTGCTAGTACTTGCAAAGGCTTTAAATTCAGAACATCAAATTTTGCTAGGTCGAGAGCTCACCAAAAAATTCGAGCAAATTGTGTCGCTCAAGGCAGGGGATATACCGCATTGGCTTGAGAATGCAGAAAGTCTTAAAGGAGAATTTATTATTCTCGTCGCTGGGCGGTGCCCGGACATGGAGGAGGGAGTGGACCATAGTGCGCTACTACTATGGGCTAATGCACTAGAGCCGTACCTAGGCACCAAAGAAATTGCGGCAGTCCTATCGCAAACATTGAAGCTCTCAAAAAAAGAAGCTTATCAAATTGCGTTAGAAGTAAAGAAGTAAGAACCGCAACCAAGAAATAAAAAAGCTGGCTTATGTGCCAGCTTTTTTAATCTACTAAAAATTTCTACTTAGCTTCAGGGGCAGCAGTAGGAGCCTTAGGTTCTGGGAACTTACCGCCAGCAGCGGCCGTCATATAAACAACAGCGCGACCCAATTCGTAATCACTAACGTCAGCTGGATTAGCTCCGCCACGGGCTGGCATTGCATTCTTGCCTTTTAATACAGAAGTCATGAGCGCGTCATAGCCCTTTGCAATACGTGGAGCCCATGCAGCGGTATCGCCAAACTTAGGTGCTCCTGCTGCACCTGTGGCATGGCAAGCCGAACATACTGCTTTATATACTTGCTCGCCAGATTGAACCTCATGTGGACCGCTAGCATCTTTAAAGTTTAACTTTGCTACAGGAGCAATAAGTTGCTCTGTTGAGGCCGTTGTCTCGCCACGCTTTCCATTGTTTACAAAAACCATCAGCAACAAAATGATGATTAATGGCACAAAGAAGCTTGCAAACACCATAATAATCAGCTGTTTAGGGGATTTAATTAGATTTCCGTGCTCGTTGCTCATAGGGCTTTTAGTGTTTAATGAGGTTTAGGTATGGTTCGTGGCCATTATAGCTAGAGCTTAGTCTATAGGCACTTACAATAGTGAGGTTATCGGTTTTTTCTAGCGCCCGTAGCTCAGTGGATAGAGTATTGGCCTCCGAAGCCAAGGGTCGTAGGTTCGATTCCTACCGGGCGCACCAAATTTAGGGTTTTTTTGACCTATATCATGCATAAAATCACGGAAAAGACTATCATTTGCACCTAACTTATTGGTTCTTATTATGTCAAACCATCTAAATACCTCCATGTCCGAACCTTCTTTAGCCAACCCCCTGGCTCCAGATTTACCTTTACCGCATCGAAAAATTATTCGTAGCTGGCTAATTCCCATGGCGCAGGGTGAGACAGGGAAAGCTTTACTCTTATTAGCAATTGATGCCATTCTCTGGCTTGGATGCATTGCGGGGACGGTTTTTGTTGAAAGTATTCTGCTCAAAATTCTGTTTGGCGTAGTTGCTGGCTTTGTTACAGGTCGAATTTTTATTTTGGGCCACGATGCATGCCATCAAAGCTTTACACCTAACCGTGAGCTAAATAAGGTTTTGGGTCGCATAGCTTTCCTCCCATCCCTAACGCCCTACAGCCTCTGGGACGTTGGCCATAACGTTGTTCACCATGGCCAAACTAATTTGAAGGGTTTTGACTTTGTTTGGGCCCCGCTATCAAAGCCTGAGTTCGACGCATTACCAGCTTGGCGCAAGGCTCTTGAGCGCCTTTACCGTAGCGGCTGGGGGCCTGTTTTCTACTATCTCATTGAGATCTGGTGGAGACGCGAGTATTTCCCTAACGCAAAGAACAAACCCGGCAATAGACCCATCTTTCTCAAAGACAACTTACTAGTAACCGGTTTTGCCATCATTTGGATCGGCTGCCTCATTGCTGGAGCGATTGCAACCAGTCAATCTATTTGGGTTGGTCTAATTACAGGCTTTGCAATTCCATTCCTTTTCTGGAACGGAATGATCGGCTTTGTGGTCTACGTTCACCATACCCACCCATCTGTTTCTTGGTATGACAAGAAATCAGAGTGGTTACGTGCCCAGCCTTTTGTATCTACGACCGTACATTTAACGTTTAACTGGATTTGGGGCTCTTTAATGCACCACATCATGGAGCATACTGCCCATCACGTTGATATGAGCGTACCCCTTTATCGCCTTCAAGAGGCTCAAACGACCCTAGAAACCATCCTTCCAGAGCGTATTTTTGTTCAGAAGTTCTCTTGGGGTTGGTATTTTGATACAGCCCGCAAATGCAAGCTATATGACTTTGAAAACAAGGCTTGGCTCGATTTTGATGGCAACAAGACCGCAGATTCAGTCAGAGTTGTTTTAAGCCCAGCTCCATCGACACAAAACGGGTAAAATAGACGCTCTGTACAAGATTGCCTCACCCGGATTGCCTATGACTACCTCGACCCCAGCCGCCACCCAAGACACCTCTCAGAGCCTTAAATTTTGCTCTTCTTGCAGTCGCGAGAAACGCTTGGAAGGCGGCACATGGATTCCAACCAGCAACCGCAAGCAACGCTGGATCTGCGCTAGTTGCTTATATAACCGTACACATCGTACTGGTTCCGCAAAACCCTAATCAACCCATCTTGATTTATACGCCATCCCCGACATAGGGGTTGGTTTGACGTTCCTTGCCAAAGGTAGACATTGGCCCATGGCCAGGAACAAACTGCACATCATCACCCAGTGGCCATAATTTGGTTTTAATGGCATGAATAAGATCAGCATGATTGCCTCTAGGAAAGTCCGTGCGCCCGATAGAGCCAGCAAACAATACATCGCCGACTAAGGCTAGGCGATCCTCTTTATCAAAGAACACTACATGCCCAGGCGTATGTCCTGGACAATGAAACACCTCTAAATCCACATTGCCCACCTGAACATGATCACCATCATCCAACCAACGTGTTGGTACAAATGATTTTGCATGACCAAATCCAAATCTTGCCGCTTGCTCTGGAAGCTGATCAATCCAAAATTGCTCATCAATTTGCGGCCCTTCAATGGGTACATTCAATTGATCTGCCAAATCTTTTGCGGCAGCGCAATGGTCTAAATGGCCGTGAGTCAGCAATATCTTCTTTACCGTTCCACCCATTTTTTTGACCCCATCCAAAATTTTATCGATATCCCCGCCTGGATCAACGATCGCTGCATCGCCAGTTTCCTGACAAACTAAAATTGAGCAATTTTGTTCGAATGGCGTAACGGGAACAATTCCTAATTTGATTGGCATAAATAGGCAAGGCTAGTAAATGGATAAGTCACTAGTTTATGGCACTGCAGATAAAATGTTTTAAAAGGAATAATCATGCATACACAAGAACACTTTAAATTTGCCCAAACCCATGAATGGGCATCCGCAGAAAACGATGGGCTAGTTTGGGTTGGCATAAGCAACCACGCACAAGAGGCGCTTGGTGATGTTATGTTTTTTCAAGCACCAAAAGTGGGGCAGCTAGTGAAGCAGGGCGAGGCTATCGCAGTTATTGAATCTGTAAAAGCAGCTAGCGATATCCATGCGCCCGTTAGCGGTGAGATTGTTGCTCTAAATCAAGAGGTAGATTCAAATCCAGAAATCGTTAATGAGCAGCCTTACGCGATTTGGCTTTTCAAAATCAAGCCCACTTCCGATTCAAGTCTTCCCGAAGATCTTGATCAACTCATGAATCTGGAAAAATATCTTGCAACTGCTGGTGCTTAGAAATTCCCCAGTCCATTAAATAGCAATAGGATCGCGCTCAATAAGCCAACGTATTCGTGAAGTTTTACTTATTCGCCCTTGTGAGTCCCGTCTTAAGTCCTGATCAATAAATTCCAAAGCCTCTTGTAAGGCTTTTCTATTGCTCGACTCAATCACCAACTGGGCGCGCTCTGAGCCGGCCACACGCATTACCGCCTTGGGGACTGGGTCGTAAACTTTTAGTTGCTTTGTCATCAAGCCCTGCGACTTTAGGCGCCCCTTAAGCGCACTAAGAAACTCAATCGCCTTCTCCAAGCTTTTTGCCTCTGCATGCACCAACCCCTGATAAGAAAAGGGTGGCAATTTTGCTTCATCCCTCTCATTTGCTGTATAGGCTAAAAATCCGTCGACATCATGACGCAATAGATACTGGAAAACAGCTGCTTCAGGATATTGAGTCTCAATAAAGATATCTCCACTGTCTTGATTCTCTTTGCTCGATCTTCCTGCTCGTCCCGCCACTTGAACTAACTGCGCGAATAATTTTTCTGCCGCTCTAAAGTCTGCAGAATAGAGTCGGCTATCTGCATCCAACACAGCGACTAATCCAATGTTCTGATAATCATGCCCCTTAGCAATCATTTGAGTGCCGACAATAATATCTGCTTCTCCATCATGAATTTTTTGAAAAAGCCCTTCAGCGCCCTTACTCTTTCTGCTAGCATCGGCGTCTACTCGCAACACCCTTGCCGCCGGCCACATTTCTTCAATGGCATCTTCAAGTTTCTGCGTTCCGTGCCCCAAGGTCTTTAAATCCGCATTACCGCATTCTGGACAAAAAGTTGGTATAGGCCTTACAAGACCGCAATGATGGCAATTTAACATGGCCTTTTTTCCAAACATATCTGACTTATGCATCACCATATATGTGGAACATTGCGTACATTTAGAAAGCCAATTACAAGCCCCACAACTCAATACAGGGGCAAAGCCTCTGCGATTAATCAAAATTAAACTCTGTTTTTTGCTCTCAAAATTCTTGGTAATGGCCGTCGCTAAAGTTTTTGTAATAAGGCTTTTTTGTTTTGGCGCCCCTTCATCACCAGGACTAAATTGATTTTGTGGATCTCTGGCATTAATTAAATGCACTTTAGGCAAACTTGCGCCTTGAGCACGCTGATCAAGTCGTATACATTCATATCGTCCGTCTTTTGCAGCCATCCAAGTCTCAAGCGATGGCGTGGCTGATGCAAGAAGAATAGGAATACGTTGGTCATGTGCGCGCCATATTGCCAAATCCCTAGCCGAGTACCGCGTTCCTTCTTGCTGTTTATAACTGGTGTCATGTTCTTCATCAACAACAATTGCGCGCAAATTTGGCATGGGAGTTAGCGCCGCCAATCTAGTTCCCAAGATTATTTGCGCCTTACCTGTCATTGCCTCATACCAAGCAATACCTCTTTTTTTCTCACTGATCCCGCTATGTAAAACGACCATCTTTTTTTCTGGGAAATAAGCTCTAACTCGCCTCTCAAGCTGAGGCGTTAAATTAATCTCGGGGACCAAAAGCAAAACCTGTGCATCAGCATCGCCAAGGATTTCAGCTAACCAATTCAAAAATACTGCTGTTTTGCCGCTTCCCGTTTGCCCTTGCAACAAAATGGCTCTAAATCCTTCATTTGGATGATCAAGAGCTTCGAGAGCATTTTTCTGCTCAAGATTTAATTGGTCCTTGGCAACAAGTCCTTCGCTTGCAAGAACTTTTATATTTTTTTGAGCCTGAGTTTTTGCATCTTCTAAAATCTTAGGAATTTTTTCCCAAGATTCTGCTTTTTTCCACATCGAAGGGATTGTTGGAAGAATCGTTTCCCCAAGTGAATGAATGTAATACTGGCTTGCAAAATTCATGAGGCGAAGTAAAGCGGGGTCTAGCGGAGGGAGGGGCGCTACTTTCTCAACCGTCTTAAGTTTATCAAAATCAGAGTGAGCGCTTACTTTAATCACTATACCAATAGCCTTGGACCTAGCAAAAGGAATCTCGACTATATTGCCAACCTCCGGAAGGCAGCCTAACTTTTTTTCATCCCACAAATAGTCAAAACCTTGAGCTAAGGGCTTGTCTAAAACAATTTGCACCACTATAGGATTTGACATTTTTTACTTCTAATTTGCATTTAGCCTGTGGATAACTCTGTGGATATCATCAGATGATTTTGATTTATGGATGTCTATTGATGAAAGTACATTTTGCACTTATTTTAAGCATAGTCACATTATTTAAATAAAATCAAAGACTTATAAAGTTAAGTAAAGGTATGTTATGACCTTTCTTCCGAATCTCACTGTATTTGAGATTCTCCCCTTATCTGTGCATAACTTTAGAGAAAAAACTTCTAGTGAAGTTAGCAATCACTAGGTTTTACTGCTTGGATCTAAGAGCTTTTGAATGGGTAATGACAGATTCCGCGAGGGCAGTAACACTTTCTGGCGGCGTAAATTGCGAAATACCATGTCCAAGATTAAAGATATGTCCATCAAGGGGATGAAGCCCCGGCTTTAGGGCAGGAGCCGTTGCCAAATCCTCTAGAAGGATTTTTGCTTGGGAGGCAATTTGTTTTGACTCTGAAAACAATACCAAAGGATCTAGATTTCCCTGTAATGCCAATGGCTTATCAATATCCAATAATTGTTTTCTTGCGCGACTTAATGACATGGTCCAATCGATTGCAAGCACATCAGCACCGGCTTGAGCCATATCATTCAACCAAATCCCACCACCTTTAGTAAACATGATAACTGGCACTTTTCTGCCCTCATGTTCACGCGGCAAAAGGGCTATTACTTTTTGCATGGCCGCTAAAGACATGCGCTGATACCAGCCATCGGGCAACATTCCACCCCACGTATCAAAAATCATTAAAGCCTGCGCCCCCGCCTTCACCTGCTCTATTAAATAAGCGGCTACAGACTGGACATTAATTTCAAGAATATATTCAAGCAAATCAGGGCGACTAAACATCATGGTTTTGGCATGACGAAAATCTTCAGAGCTTGAACCATCAATCATGTAGCAGGCCAGTGTCCATGGGCTACCTGAAAACCCAATCAGCGGAACTCTCTGTTTACCGTCTTGTATTAATGCTTTTCGAATTTCAGAAACGGCATCAAATACGTATTTGAGCTGATCCATATCAGCAACGCGTAATTTTTTAACTGCTTCCTCTGTACGAAGGGGGTTATCAAAACTTGGCCCTTCGCCCACGGTAAATTTAAGCCCCAATCCCATTGCATCGGGAATAGTAAGAATATCCGAAAACAGAATTGCAGCATCCAATGGATATCGATCCAAAGGCTGAAGCGTAACTTCAGTCGCATATGCAGGATTTTTAGCAAGACCTAGAAAACTTCCAGCTCTAGCACGAGTAGCGTTGTACTCAGGAAGGTAACGGCCAGCTTGGCGCATGAGCCAAAGCGGTGTTTGATCAACCGCTTCGCCCAGGCAAGCTTTTAAAAACCGTTCATTTAACAGCAAGGAGATAGCTAACCCTTACTTCTTACGACGAAAGCGTGCAATTGCAGCCAACTGTGCAGCAGCTAAAACAAATTCAGATTGGGCCAAAGCCAAATCAAAATCACTTCCGCGATTTTGCATTGCTTCTTCAGCGCGCCTCTTAGCTTCCAAAGCTTTTGCTTCGTCTAGATCATGTCCGCGGATAGCAGTATCTGCCAATACGGTAACGCGATCTGGCTGAACCTCTAAATAGCCACCAGCGACAAATACAAACTCTTCATCTCCATCAGCCTTTTCAATACGAACTGAACCAGGACGAATACGTGTAATCAGTGGTGTATGGCCGCGTAAAATGCCAAGCTCGCCACTTTCACCGGGAAGCGCTACAAACTTTGCCTCCCCGCTGAAAATAGATTTTTCGGCACTTACTACGTCAACGTGAATAGTGGACATAATTTCCCTAGATGAATTCGATTAAAGCTTTTTAGCTTTTTCGATGGCTTCATCAATTGAACCCACCATATAGAACGCCTGCTCTGGCAAGTGATCTAATTCGCCGCTACAAATCATTTTGAAACCACGGATGGTTTCTTTCAATGGAACGTATTTGCCAGGAGAGCCAGTAAACACTTCAGCAACGTGGAATGGCTGAGACAAGAATCGCTGGATCTTACGTGCACGGGATACGGCCAATTTATCTTCTGGAGATAATTCATCCATTCCCAAAATCGCAATAATGTCACGCAATTCTTTGTAACGTTGCAATGTCATCTGTACATCACGAGCAACTTCATAGTGCTCTTGACCAACTACTTGTGGGTCAAGCTGACGGCTAGTTGAATCAAGTGGGTCAACTGCAGGGTAGATACCCAATGCAGCAATATCACGTGATAACACAACTGTTGAATCTAAATGCAAGAAGGTTGTAGCTGGGGATGGATCGGTTAAGTCATCCGCAGGAACATAAACAGCTTGAATTGACGTTACAGAACCAGTCTTGGTTGAAGTAATACGCTCTTGCAACTTACCCATTTCTTCAGCCAATGTAGGTTGATAACCCACAGCAGAAGGCATACGACCAAGTAAAGCTGAAACCTCTGTACCAGCAAGCGTGTAACGATAAATATTGTCCACGAAGAATAAAATATCACGGCCTTCGTCACGGAAAGCTTCAGCCATTGTTAAACCGGTCAACGCAACACGCAAACGGTTGCCAGGAGGCTCATTCATTTGACCAAACACCATCGCTACTTTATCGATAACATTTGACTCTTTCATCTCGTGATAGAAGTCATTACCTTCACGAGTACGCTCACCAACACCAGCAAACACTGACAAGCCCGAGTGTTGTTTGGCGATGTTATTAATCAACTCCATCATGTTCACGGTCTTACCAACACCAGCACCACCGAACAAGCCAACCTTACCGCCTTTTGCGAAAGGGCAAACTAAGTCAATAACTTTAATACCAGTTTCAAGCAAATCGACAGAAGGTGAGAGCTCATCAAACTTAGGAGCCGGTTGGTGAATAGCGCGACGTTCTTCAGTTGCAATTGGGCCCGCATCATCAATTGGGCGACCCAACACGTCCATAATTCGACCAAGTGTAGCCGGACCAACAGGAACAGAAATTGGCTTACCAGTAGATTTCACTTCCATACCGCGACGCAAGCCGTCACTAGCGCCCATGGCAATCGCACGCACCACGCCATCACCAATTTGTTGCTGAACTTCAAAGGTCAACCCTTTTTCAGCAAATGATTTTTCACCACTATCAACTAATGTCAAAGCATCATAAATGCTTGGCATTTTGTCGCGTGGGAACTGAATGTCCACCACTGGACCGATACATTGCACGATATTTCCGTTACTCATCGCATTTCTCCGATTTAATTCCTGAATTCTTTCGTATTCCTAAACGCTGACCGCTTAAACTGCAGCCGCTCCGCCAACAATTTCTGACAACTCTTTAGTAATAGCAGCTTGTCGTGTTTTGTTGTATTCCAATTGCAATTCGCCAATGACATTCTTCGCATTATCTGAGGCAGCTTTCATTGAAACCATCCGTGCAGATTGCTCAGAGGCCATGTTTTCGGCCACTGCTTGATAAATCATTGCTTCTACGTAACGCTTTAAGAGGCCATTCAAAATAGACTCTGCATCTGGCTCGTAGATATAATCCCAAGAATTGCCTGCCTTCTCTTCGGGAGATAAAGCCGCGGGCTCTAAAGGCAAGAGCTTCTCTATTACGGCCTCTTGTTTCATCGCGTTTACAAAGCGGTTGTAAGCCAGATATACGGCATCAATTTCACCGCGTTCAAATGCCTCTAACTGCGCAGTAATTGCACCAATCAATACATCCATGTGCGGTGTATCGCCAATGTGTGTAGTTTGGGATAGCAATTTTGCTTTTGAGCGATTTAAAAACTGCAGACCTTTTGAGCCGATAGCGGTGTACTCGATACCCACTTGACTTCCAGCCATATCACGCACTTGATTGGTTACAAGACGCAGTACGTTGGTATTTAAACCGCCGCATAAGCCTTTATCTGTCGTAACCAAGATGGTGCCAATCTTCTTAACTTCTCGAGTCGCCATGTAAGCAGGGCGGAACTCTGGATTAGCTTTTGAAAGATTGGCAACAATCTCACGAATTTTTTCAGCATAGGGACGCGCATTACGCATGCGCTCCTGAGCACGCCGCATCTTCGATGCGGCGACCATTTCCATTGCCTTCGTGATCTTGCGCGTGTTTTGTACGCTCTTGATCTTTGATCGTATCTCTTTTGTGCTTGCCATGATTTATGCGAGCCTTCTTAGAAGGAGGCTGAGCGCTTGTAATCCTCAATCGCAGCACGCAAAGCGGCTTCGTCTTCTTTACTCAAGTCTTTAGTCTCTTCAATGCGTGCAACTAAATCCGCATATTTAGATTTCAAATGATCTTGCAAGCCTTTTTCGAATGCCAATACGTCTTTAACTTCTAAGCTATCGAAATAACCATTGTTAACGGCAAATAACGAAGCGGCCATTTCCCAAACTTGCAAAGGCTTATACTGAGCCTGTTTGCATAGCTCAGTAACACGACGACCGCGCTCAAGTTGCTTACGGGTCGCATCATCGAGATCAGAAGCAAACTGAGCAAACGCTGCTAATTCGCGATATTGCGCTAAGTCGGTACGAATACCGCCAGATAATTTCTTAATAACTTTAGTTTGAGCCGCTCCACCAACACGTGAAACAGAAATACCAGCGTTAATAGCAGGGCGTACGCCAGCATTAAATAAGTCAGTTTCTAAGAAAATCTGGCCATCGGTAATCGAAATAACGTTTGTTGGAACGAATGCAGAAACGTCACCAGCTTGAGTTTCAATAATTGGCAACGCGGTTAAAGAGCCTGTTTTACCTTTTACCGAACCATTAGTAAATTTCTCTACATATTCAGCGTTCACACGAGCAGCGCGCTCGAGCAAGCGTGAGTGGAGATAGAACACATCGCCAGGATAAGCTTCGCGACCCGGTGGGCGACGCAAGAGCAAAGATATCTGACGGTATGCAACCGCTTGTTTCGTTAAATCGTCATAAACAATCAAAGCATCTTCACCGCGATCGCGGAAGTATTCACCCATTGTGCAACCAGCATAAGCTGAGAGGTACTGCATCGCTGCAGATTCAGAGGCGCTTGCTGCAACAACAACCGTGTACTCCATTGCGCCCAATTCTGTGAGCTTGCGAACAACGTTGGCGATAGTAGAAGCTTTTTGACCAATAGCAACGTAAACGCAATAAACGCCTTTACCTTTTTGGTTAATGATGGCGTCTACTGCAACCGCTGTCTTACCAGTTTGACGGTCACCAATGATCAACTCGCGCTGACCGCGACCGATTGGAACCATTGCATCAATCGCTTTCAAACCAGTTTGAACTGGTTGACTAACGGATTGACGTGCAATAACGCCTGGAGCAACTTTTTCAATAAAGTCAGTCAACTTGGTGTTGATTGGGCCCTTGCCATCGATTGGCTGACCAAGCGCATTTACAACACGGCCAAGCAACTCTGGACCTACCGGAACTTCCAAGATGCGACCAGTACATTTAACAGGGTCGCCTTCTTTAATATGGGTGTACTCACCCAAAACTACAGCGCCAACTGAATCACGCTCAAGGTTCAAAGCGAGGCCGATAGTGTTGTTAGGAAACTCTAACATTTCGCCCTGCATCACACCAGACAAGCCATGTACGCGGCAAATACCATCGGTCACTGAAATTACAGTGCCTTCATTACGAAGCTGGGAATCAACACCCATTTCGCTAATTCGGCTTTTGATCAGCTCGCTGATCTCGGAAGGGTTGAGTTGCATTACTTACTCCTGGGTCTTATTTCGTATGTTCTTAATAGGGATAACTTATGCGCCAAGACTTGCTTGCATTTGAGCTAACTGTGCCTTAACTGAACTATCCATCACCTCATCTCCAACCTGAATGCGTACTCCGCCAATCAATGCTGGGTCAACTTGAATAGTTGGGCGCAATTCTTTACCCCCGAAGCGCTTCTTCAAACTTGACAACAAATCGTTCAGCGCAGTTCCTTCTAAAGGAAATGCGCTTGTAATCATTACTTCTGCTGCATCTTCGCTTTGATTTTTCATTGCTTCAAATTGACGCGCAATTTCAGGAATGGCTGACAAGCGATGATTTTGATTCACAAGATTCAAAAAACTAGAAATCTTGCCATTCAACTTTGTTTTGACCATTCCAGAGAGCAATTTACTCAAATCATCCGCTGAGACCTTTGGATTATTGGATAAGCCGGCAACCTCTGGCAAAGCGGCAAGCTGAGCCAATTCGCTTAACTGCTCCAAACTAGAAGCAAGTTCAGCGGGACTGGTGCTTTGAAAAAGCGCCTCAGCATAAGGACGTGCAATAGTGGCTAAATCAGCCATATCAAAGTTCTGCCTTTAGTTGATCAAGCAATACACCGTGTGTTTTTGCATCAACTTCGCGACGCAAAATTTGCTCGGCACCTTTTACAGCCAATAAAGCAACTTCGGCGCGCAATACTTCACGTGCACGGGTTACTTGCTGGTCTGCATCTTGCTTGGCTTGAGAAATAATACGAGCAGCTTCAGCTTGTGCATTGGACCGAATCTCTTCAGCCGACATTTGCGCACGTTTTTCCGCCTCTGCTACACGTTGCACGCCTTCTTGGCGGGCTTTTGTTAATTCTTGCTCGGCAACATTATTTGCCAATGCAAGCGCTTCTTTGCCTCGTTCGGCAGCAGCCAAACCATCGGCAATTTTAGTTGAACGCTCATCTAATGCCTTAACTAGCGGTGGCCACACGAAACGTGCAACTACCCACCATAAGACAAAGAAAACGATCATTTGCGCGAATAGGGTCGCGTTCAGATTCACGATATTCCTTTCAGTATTGTTGAGAACGGTTGGATGACCATTAAGTCATCCACGCCAAAACAATTACTTAATAACTGCGAGCAGTGGGTTTGCAAAAGCAAACAACATTGCAACACCAACGCCGATCAAAAACGCAGCATCGATCAAACCAGCCAAAAGGAACATTTTGGTTTGAAGTGGTTCCATCAATTCTGGTTGACGTGCACAAGCTTCAATGTATTTACCACCCATCAATGCAATGCCCAAACAAGCGCCGATAGCGCCGAGGCCGATGATGATACCGATACAGATTGCTGTTGAACCTTGAATAGTTGCGAGAAATGCTTGCATGTTGCTGACTCCTGAAGTTAAAAGAGGTAGGTTAAAAATAAAATCTTAGTGATGGCTATGCGCTTGCCCGATGTAGACCAAGGTCAACATCATAAAAATAAAGGCTTGCAACAAAATAACCAAAATATGGAAGATGGCCCAAGCTGATCCTGCCACAACATGGCCCACCAATCCAAATAGGGATAAATCAAAACTAAATGTCCAGACGCTACCGAGCAAAGCGATCAGCAGGAAAACCAACTCACCGGCATACATATTTCCGAAAAGTCGCATACCTAAAGAAACGCCTTTAGCGAGGTACTCAATAATATTGAGCGCAAGGTTGAAGGGTGCCAAATACCATTTCGCGCCAAACGGAGCAGAAATCAACTCGTGCAAGAAGCCACGAAAACCCTTAACCTTGAAGCTATAGAAAAATACTAAAAGCAATACGGAAAGTGACATCCCCATAGTTGCATTCAAGTCGGTTGTAGGAACCAATCTGTGATGCGGAACGTGAACACCAAAACTCTCAATGAAGTGATTTACACCTAAAACCCAATCAACCGGGATTAAATCAAGCGTGTTCAGGAGGATGATCCAGAAGAAAACAAATAGTGCTAAAGGCGCAATAAAGGTACGATTGCCGTGAACAATACTTTTGGCTTGGGTATCAACCATTTCCACAACCATTTCAACGAAACACTGAAATCGCCCTGGAACACCTGGGGTTGCACGTCGCGCTGCGATCAATAAGATAAAGACTGTGATTACACCCATCAAGGATGCCCAAAAGATGGTGTCTAAGTTGATAACGCTAAAGTCAATAATGGAAGACTGATGCTCGCCGGTGTTGGTGAGATTTTGTAAGTGTTCGGAAATGTACGCTGTTGGCGTCATTTGCTCGACTGCCTCGTGGGCTTGGTTTACTTCGCTAGACATCTTTTAACTAGTCCTTTGTTTCAATCTCAATGATTACTACTTAGCGCAACCACCACGCCAGCCAAACACATTTCAAGGCAAACAAGTAAGTTGCCAACAAGGGAACCCACAGCACACCCGGGACAAAATAAGCAATCCCTATAAACAACATTAAGGTCGTAGCGATTTTTAAAAACTCGCCAGAAACTAATGCCGCTAAAAATCTTTCTGGATTTAATCTTTGCGATTTTTTTGCTACTTCCAGTCTTGCTAAAAACAAGGTTGTCGGCAAGATGCTAATTAAACCACCTAAAAAGGCCGACTGAGTATAAAGGCTTACCCCTATCACCCCCCCAAAAATTGACCAAATCGCTGCGCTTATCAAAGTCACAAGCACTTGCAAGACCAAAATCTTCCAAGGGGACAACGCTGGATATTTTATTGCATTTAATTGTTGCAGAGCAACAATTTCATCTTTGCTATATATCCGAACGATTTCATCTTCGGGCTCATCCCACTCATCCACCTCAGAAAATTGATTTTTTTGAGGAATCAATTTAGCCCCGAGAGTTTAATGTTTGCGCCGCATTCGGTCAATTGTTTTAAAGCCCGCATAGAAACAATCTCACTCTGAAACGCCTAGTTTTTTTAAAAGAGAATCCAACTCATCAAACTGGCTAAAGCGAATCCTAAGCTCGCCGCCCTTGCCTTTAAATTTAAATTCGGCATTTAAGCCTATTAAGTCGGCGATTTCCTGGGATAAGCGTCGCATATCTGGATCACGATCAACCACGCTAGAAGCGCTATTTTTTTTGGTCTTTTTATCGCCAATTTGCCCGCCAGCGAGCGCTAAGGCCGAAGCCATTCTTTCTGCTTCGCGCACCGAAAGGCCTTGAGCGGCAATCCTCTGTGCTAACGCAACTTGGCTAGCCCCAGGCAAAGGCAATAAGGCCCGCGCATGGCCCATATCAATATCGCCCGCTAAAAGCATAGCCTGAACTGGTTTAGCTAACTGACTTAATCGCAATAAATTGGTAATAGCGCTTCGCGACTTACCAACCGCTTTTGCCGCTTGCTCATGGGTGAACCCAAACTCTTCAATTAGCTTGGCCAGTCCCTGCGATTCTTCAAGTGGATTTAAATCTTCCCGCTGCATGTTTTCTATTAAAGCCATTGCAGCGGCAGCGCGATCGTCTGCACCAGAAACTAGAACTGGTACCTCCACCAAGCCAGCCAAGGTTGCGGCGCGAAAGCGGCGCTCTCCAGCAATAATTTCGTACTTACCCACACCAATTAGTCGCACTAGCAAGGGCTGCATTACACCCTGCTCTCGAATACTATCTGCGAGCTCTTGCAGGGCACCAGCTTCCATTTTTTGTCTCGGCTGATACTTACCAGCTTGAAGTGCCGTTAAAGGCAAGCGATTAATGTCTACCGTAACTTCTTTTTGTTGTTTTTCGCCCAGCAATGCTTCTAGCCCGCGACCTAAACCTTTTTTCTTCACAACAACCATTTTTTATTTCATCCTTAGATTTACATTTGCTTATTGCGCTCAATCATTTCGGCGCCGAAATCTAGATAGGCCTTTGCGCCACGCGATGATTTATCAAACACCACTCCAGGAAGCCCATATGATGGGGCCTCTGCCAATCGTACGTTACGAGGAATGATGGTCTTAAAAACCTTATCGCCAAAATGATCTAACAATTGCTCAGACACCTGTTGCTGCAAAGTCATGCGCGCATCAAACATCACTCTCAATAAGCCAATGATGATTAAATCTGGGTTTAAATTTGCATGCACTTGTTTGATGGTGTTGACCAAATCCGACAAACCCTCCAACGCAAAATATTCACATTGCATTGGCACAATCACCCCATTTGCAGCACACAGCCCATTTAAAGTTAAAAGAGAAAGGGCAGGGGGGCAGTCAATCAAAATAAAGTCGTAGTCATTTCCAACAAGTGCCAACGCCTCTTTGAGTTTTTGTTCACGCGAATCGAAGTCAACTAACTCGATCTCCGCCCCTGCCAAATCCCGATTTGCAGGCAACACGTCAAAACCCGAACTTTCACATGACTTGACACACTCTTTAACCGTAGCAAGTCCAAGTAAGACCTGATACACGCTGGCATTTAGCTCCGCCTTTTCAATCCCCGATCCCATTGTTGCATTGCCTTGAGGGTCAAGATCAACCAATAAAACTCGTTTTTGATGACCAGCCAAACCAGCAGCCAAATTAATTGCAGTTGTTGTTTTACCAACGCCGCCTTTTTGATTTGCAATACAGAATATTTTTGCCATGGCTACGATCTGGTTGTACTTATAGGGTTGAGGGGTGATTTTCTCACGGGGGCAAGCACCAAGAGCCGCCTCTCTGCCGCAAGGTTGGGTATATGCACAGGCTCATCCGCAACCAAGCGCCAATGGTCCATACAAACATCTTTGAGTTCTTCATCTGCCCGTTTTGCTTTCATTGCAAAAACCAAACCATCCGGCTTTAAAAAGGGCAATGAAAGATCCAAAAACCGGGCTAAATTGGTAAATGCACGAGAAATAACACCGTCAAATTGACCTAAATGCTGCAATGCAGCATTCTCGACACGCTCGCTCAATACCTCAACGTTCTTAAGTTTGAGTCTGCCTCGTACATGTTGTAGAAAGGCGGTCTTTTTTCGAACTGCCTCTATTAACGTTAGTTCCCAATATGGCTGCAAAATTGCAATCGGAATCGCCGGTAAACCTCCCCCTGAACCAAGGTCTGCAATTTTAGGTGAAGAGTCCTTTAGGAGCTTCCTCATAATCGGTAAAACTGCAATTGAATCAATTAGATGCAACTGCACCGAATCTCCTTCACCCTCTATGGCGGTCAAGTTGTGTACTTGATTCCAGCGGGCCATTTCATGCATAAAAAGCTCTAAATTAGACAAATTTTCTGGACTAAGTTCTAAGCCCAACTCCTGCACACCTAGAGAAAGCAAACTGTCACTCACAAAGACCCCTGGGTTCGCCCCAGACCCTTTTTCAGGTGCACCAACAACAATGAAAGCGCCGCTGGAGTAACCCCAGATATTCTTCCTGCTTGGCCCAATGTTTCTGGTTTATGCAAATTTAATTTTTGCTGAACCTCTTTGGACAATCCTACTACTTCAGAGTAATTCAAAGCCTCAGACAAGGGAAAGCTTTCGTTATGCTCCTGCCGAGCAATTTCTACCGCCTGACGGTCGATATATCCTTGATATTTAATAGAAACCTCAACTTGATCACCTATTTGCTGCGCCAAACCCAAGTCCTCATCCAAACACTCTGGAGCCCATACCCCATTACCTATATTGGTAATGGCCTCGTAAGTAACATTAGGGCGCTTTATAAGTTCAGCCAAACTGCTCTCATGCGATAGGTCTTGGCCCAAAAGATTCGATACAAGACTAGCTAATTCATGTTTAGGGCTCACCCAAACATCTTTCAGGCGAGATGTTTCACGTGAAACAGCCTCTCGCTTCCTACAAAATACACTCCAGCGGAAATCATCAACTAAACCTAAATCTCGACCAATTGCCGTTAAGCGCATATCTGCATTATCTTCACGCAAACTCAATCGATATTCAGCACGACTAGTAAACATCCTATACGGCTCTTGAACACCAAGGGTTATTAAGTCGTCAACGAGCACCCCAATGTAGGACTCACTACGCTTTGGTAGCCAAGGGTCCAAACCACGCGCAGCCAATCCAGCATTTATTCCCGCCAATATGCCTTGAGCGGCGGCCTCTTCATAGCCAGTTGTTCCATTGATTTGCCCAGCAAAATACAAACCACTTATTGCCCTAGTCTCTAAGCTATGACGCAATTGCCGCGGATCGAAAAAATCATACTCAATCGCATAGCCAGGCCGAACAATAACCGCAGACTCCATTCCACGAATACTCCGAACCAAATTCCATTGCACATCAAATGGCAGGCTTGTCGAGATGCCGTTAGGATAAAACTCATTAGTAGTTAAACCCTCTGGCTCTAAAAAGATTTGATGGCTGTTTCTAGAGGCAAAACGATGAATTTTGTCTTCAATAGAAGGGCAATATCGCGGCCCTACACCTTCAATGACCCCGGTATACATAGGAGAGCGATCTAACCCCCCTCGAATAATGTCGTGAGTCTTTTCATTTGTATGGGAAATCCAGCAAGGAACTTGCTTGGGGTGCTGTTCTGGTCTACCTAGATAAGAAAATACTGGTACTGGATCCAAATCACCAGGTTGTTCTAACATCACCGAAAAATCAATTGTTCGCCCGTCAATTCTGGGTGGTGTTCCAGTTTTTAATCTTCCCTGAGGTAACTTGAGCTCTTTTAATCTCGCTGAAAGCGAAACCGCGGCTGGATCTCCAGCGCGGCCACCAGCATAATTATTTAAACCAACATGAATTTTTCCATCCAAGAAAGTTCCGGCGGTTAAAACCACTTTTTTAGCCTTGAACTCCAAACCCATTTGAGTGACCACACCTTGAACCTCGTCACCAATTACCAGCAAATCTTCAACGGACGCCTGAAACAAACTAAGATTTTTTTGATTCTCCAGTCGACGCCTAATGGCTGCTTTATATAAAATCCGATCACCCTGTGCACGAGTTGCCCGCACAGCAGGGCCTTTGCTGGAGTTGAGTATTCGAAATTGAATCCCAGCCTCATCAGTGGCTGCTGCCATGGCGCCACCCATCGCATCAATTTCTTTGACTAAGTGACCTTTGCCAATTCCACCAATAGATGGGTTACAGCTCATAGCACCTAAATTTTCAATGCTATGGGTAATTAAGAGGGTATCGCAACCCATACGGGCAGCGGCTAGGGCAGCCTCAGTCCCCGCGTGACCGCCACCAATAACAATGACATCGAAATTTTTGGAATAGCGCATGATTTGCCTTTAATAGGGCGATGATCATAGCATTTTGTTTGTTTCACGTGAAACAATTCTTTAAGGCTTATGTGAAATTTTAACAGTATGACTATAAGCTATTGATTTAATTAGTTTTTTTATTAATACCAGATAAACTAAAGATTGATAATGGGAGAATTGGTTTAGTGCTTGGTTTTAAATAATGCTGTTATTTCCCCAACCACCCCGCGGCGGAATGCCAAAACACAAATTACAAATATGAATCCTGTAGCAATAGTGCTCCAGGAGCCGATATTTGCTAAGTAATTTTGCAGGCCAACCACAATTCCAGCACCAACCACAGGACCCAAAATAGTGCCCATACCACCCAACAAGGTCATCAACACAACCTCGCCAGACATATGCCAGTGAACGTCGGTAAGTGTTGCCAACTGAAAGACTAGGGATTTCATAGATCCAGCCAGACCGGATAGGGCGGCCGAGATAACAAAGGATATTAACTTGAAGCGATCAACGTTATAACCAAGGGAAATTGCGCGAGGTTCATTTTCACGAATGGCTTTTAGAACCTGTCCGAATGGTGAATGGACAACCCTCATGATGAGTGCGAAACCTAAAATGAATACCGCCAACACAAAATAGTACATATTGATATCACTATTCAAATCTATCAATCCAAGCAACGTGCCGCGAGGTACCCCCTGAATCCCATCCTCGCCACCGGTAAATGGAAGTTGGACGGCTAAAAAGTACACCATTTGGGATAAAGCTAATGTAACCATCGCAAAATAAATTCCTTGGCGGCGAATAGCCAAGGAGCCCATTAACCAACCAAGCGCACCAGAACCAAGAACACCTAAAACGATACCAACCTCAGGTGAAAAGCCCATTTGCTTACAAAAGTAAGCGGTAATGTAAGCAGACGTTCCGAAGAAGGCGGCATGTCCAAACGAAAGTAAACCTGTAAAACCCAGCAGTAGGTTGAAGGCGCAGGCAAACAAGGCGAAGCACAGTACTTTCATTGCAAAGACTAAATAAATGAAATCCTGAAACGGTAACAGTAGAGCAACACATACCAATACAACATAAAGTGCTTTTAATTTTGGATTCATGATTATTTCTCTCGGCCAAAAAGGCCTGCTGGGCGAATAAGTAAGACGATCGCCATAATGACAAAAATAACCACACCTGAAGCCTCTGGGTAGAAGACTTTAGTAAGTCCTTCAACCAAGCCCAATGCAAGACCAGTAAGAATGGCGCCCATGATTGAACCCATGCCACCAATAACCACCACCGCAAAAACAACAATGATGAGGTTAGATCCCATCAATGGATTTACTTGAAAGATTGGTGCAGCCAAGACGCCAGCAAACCCTGCAAGCCCGACGCCGTAGGCGTAAGCAAGAGAAATCATAAGTGGGACATTAATACCAAAAGCTTGAAGTAGTTTTGGGTTCTCTGTTCCCGCGCGCAAATACGCGCCCAACTTAGTTCGCTCAATTACAAACCAAGTTGAGAAGCAAACAGTTAAAGATATGAATACAACCCAAATACGATATTTCGGCAAGATGATGCCAATTGATTCCAAGGGTATTGCGCCTTGTAGTATTTCTGGTGCTGGGTAGCTTTCCCCAGAGATACCATACCAATGACGCAACATACCCTCAATAATTAACGCCAACCCAAATGTCAACAATAAACCATAGAGATGGTCAAGGTGATAAAGGCGCCTCAGCATGGTTCGCTCAATAATTAACCCGAAGCCCGCCATCACTAACGGAACAAAAATTAATGCAAACCAATAATTAATAGATAGCTCGGGAAACCCAAACCACTGACTAATTTGCGTTAAGCCAATCCATGCCACAAAAGCACCCATGGTGTATTGAGCACCATGAGAAAAATTAATAATATTGAGGAGGCCAAAAATAATGGCCAATCCCAAGCTTAATATGGCATAAAACGAACCATTAATCAGCCCCACCAAGAGTTGAGCTACAAGCCCTTGAGGGGTGATTCCAAGAAGTTCAAACATGCGGGTCTTCTAAATGGTTTACTTGTTGACTAACTTACACTTGGATTGTGAAAGTGGGAGGGTGGCTTCAGCCGCAGGAATTGTTGCGCGCACATAGTAATAGTCCCAAGGGCTCTTTGATTCCGAAGGCTTTTTCACTTCAAGTAAGTACATATCATGTTCAAACTTTCCATCTGCACGAATCTTTCCCTTAAAGAGGCCATCATCAATATTTGTAGATTTAAGGGCCTTCATGACCGCCTGAGTATCGTCCGTGCCTGCTTTTTGGACCGCATTTAAGTATGCAAGGACTGATGAATAAACGCCAGCCTGAACCATTGTGGGCATACGCTTGTGTAGCAACATAAAACGATTGGAGAATGCACGGGTCTTCTCATCCTTATCCCAATAAAAACCCTCTGTTAGATACATCCCTTGCGCAGCATTTAAACCCAAAGAATGAACATCTGAAATAAACATCAACAAAGGAACGACGGTTTGTTTTTTGTTGATGCCAAATTCGGATGCTTGTTTAACGGTATTAATAGTGTCTTGACCTGCGTTAGCCAGCGCAACCACATCCGCTCCGCTTGCTTGCGCCTTTAAAAGATAAGAAGAAAAATCGCTATTAGGAAATGGATGCTTACTTGTGCCCAATACTTTTCCGCCGTTTGCGGTGACTACCGCGGTCGCATCCTTCTCAAGAGCCGCGCCAAAGGCGTAGTCGGCAGTAATAAAGTACCAATTCTTTTTGCCTTGCTTAACAACCGCCTTGCCAGTGCCATTTGAGAGGGCGTATGTATCGTAGGCCCAATGAACATTATTAGCAGTACATTTTTCATTGGTGATGGCTACGGATCCAGCACCAGATACCAAGGTAATTTTATTTTTTTGTTCGGCAACTTCCATTACAGCCAATGCAACATTAGTTGACACCAATTCAACAATGACATCTACACCATCTTTGTCATACCACTCGCGAGCTTTATTCGCAGCAATGTCGGCTTTATTTTGATGATCAGCACTAACTAACTCAATCTTCTTGCCAATAACGGTGCCATCTTTAGAAAAGTCAGCAATGGCCATTTTTGCCGCGATGACAGCGCCAGGACCCGCCAAATCTGAATAAGTAGATGAAAGGTCGGTTAAGACGCCAATTTTGACAACATCGCCACTAACCTTAGAATTATTTTGTGCAAACACGGGGTTTGCGCCTAACATCGTTGCCGCAACAAGACACGCGGTTAATTGCTTTAATTTCATTTCTGTCTCCTGTAGGAATCCACTAAACACCAAGATACTCATTTAATAGGGTGGCTTTTTCTGCCAATTCATTTTGATTTACCACCTCAACAACTTTTCCGTGCTCAACAACATAATGACGATCCGCAAGGGGAGCAGCAAACCTAAAGTTTTGTTCAACCAAAACAATCGTAAAACCTTTTTTTCTAAGATTTACAACCACCTCGCCAAGTTTTTGGACAATCACAGGGGCCAAGCCCTCGGTAATTTCATCCAACAGCAAAAGTTTTGCTCCGGTCCTTAAAATACGAGCCATAGCTAGCATTTGCTGCTCGCCACCTGACAATCTTGTGCCAGGGCTATTGCGTCTTTCGTAAAGATTGGGAAACATCTCATAGATTTCATCCAACCCCATCCCTCCCGCAGCAATTTCAGGCAAGAGTAAAAGATTTTCTTCAGTCGTTAAGCTGGCAAAAATACCCCGCTCTTCTGGGCAATAACCCACACCTAGTCGGGCAATTTTGTAAGTCGGCATACCAATAGACTCTTGACCGTAGATGCGAACAGACCCCAGTCGCTTACTAGTAAGACCTAGAATGGTTTTAAGAATGGTGCTACGACCCGCGCCATTGCGGCCAAGCAAGGTCACAACCTCACCATTTTTAACGGAGAAATTCACCCCATGAAGGATGTGGGATTCCCCATACCAAGACTCTAGGCCAACCACCTCAAGCGCACTCTGACTCATAAAACGTCGCCCCCTTGGCTGCCCATATAAGCCTCAATCACCAATGGATTGTTGGAGACTTCCTGGTAATCTCCCTCGGCTAATATTGAACCACGCTGCAATACCGTGATTCGATCAGCAATAGAAGAAACAACTTTCATATTGTGTTCAACCATGAGGATTGTGCGGCCTTTTGCTACACGGTCAATTAACTCGGTAACGCGCTCCACATCTTCATGCCCCATACCTTGTGTGGGCTCATCAAGAAGCATGAGTTCGGGCTCCATGGCGAGCGTTGTGGCTATCTCTAGGGCTCTTTTGCGTCCATAGGCTAGATTGAGCGTGTCTTCATGAGCAAATTCACCCAAACCAACCTCCTCCAAAATCTCCATGGCCCGCTCATTTAATATATTTAGGGAGTTACCAGGTTTCCAAAAATGGAATTCTGTTCCCAACCCCCGTTGTAGTGCTACCCGCACATTTTCCATAACAGTCATATGTGGAAATATGGCGGATATTTGGAAAGAGCGAATCACTCCGCGCCTAGCTATTTGTGCTGGCCGCTCTTTAGTGATGTCAAAACCGTTAAATAATATTTGCCCACTGCTGGGCTCTAAAAATTTGGTGAGTAGATTAAAGCAGGTGGTTTTTCCGGCTCCATTTGGGCCAATTAAGGCGTGAATGGTGCCTCTTGTTACCTCTAGATTGACGTCATTTACCGCAGAAAAACCTTTAAAAGTTTTCCCTAGTCCTGTCGTTTTGAGTATGGTCTCTTGCAATTTTTATTTCCTCTACCCTCTTGGTGGGGTAAGAAAATAAGGATACCTTCAAGATGAGCGCACGGCTATATAGCAATTACCCTAAAGAATACCAATGTGAAGGCTGGTTTATTTAGCTTGTGAGGCTCTTAAGTACGTTTGTATGGCAAGTTGTGCTGCGCTATCCAAAACATCTAGTGGAATGCGTTGAGATCCTTGAACAATCATTAATGCATAGGGCTTTGCTAGTGCCGATGCCTCTGCGCACAAATGCAACTCGTCACCAAATGCAGGCGATTGATTGCGCCAGTAATTAATCGCCGCCTCAAGCTCTTGAATAGTTAAAAACAACATGGGTTATTAGGGGTTAGCTACTTACTTGTAGGCGATAACATTGTGCCGCGACATTTTTTTGCACCACAACGACACTCATAGTCTTTTTTCATTTGCTTTGAAATTCGACCTTCTACATCTAAAGAATAGTCATAAAAAAGCTCTTCACCAACCTTAAGATCACGTTTAGCATATATAAAGACACGTGGTTCCTTATTAAACACATCTTCTCTTGCTTCACAACTTGGTTTACAAGAGTGATTTATCCATCTGGCGGCATTCCCCCCAAATTTTGCATCGATTACACAACCATTCTCCAAAGAAAAATAAAAGGTGTGATTAGGTTCTTTTGGGTTATGTGGGTGGCGCTTCTCAGCTAATCTCCAGCTTATACGCTCACCCTTATACTCAATAATCGCCTCACCTTTTTTAATGGTTTTGGCGGCAAATACACCTTTTCCGTGAATTGCGGATGTTTTAACAACAATCTTTGAGCGATCCACCTTAGGTGGTTTTTCTTTATTAACCTTCATTGCTTACACATCTAAATTGCGAGCAATTAATGCATTCTTTTCAATAAATGCACGACGTGGCTCAACCTCATCACCCATTAGGGTTGTAAACACTTGATCAGCCGCAATCGCATCTTCAATTCTCACCTGCAATAAAGTGCGTGTATTGGTGTCCATGGTTGTTTCCCATAACTGTAGTGGATTCATCTCACCCAAACCTTTGTAACGCTGACGACTTAGAACGCGTTCAGCCTCAGAAAGTAACCAAGAGAAGGCCGCTCTAAAGTTTTGTATAGATTGTTCTTTTTGATTTTTATCTGGGTCTCCGCGACGTATCTTCGATCCAGGAAGAACTTTGCCAGACAAGACAGCCGCTGCGTTAGATAAACTTTGATAATCATCGCCATGAACAAAATCAGAGTTAATTGCTGATAACTTTAAGTTGCCATGAATTCGACGTGAGAGTAACAACCTAAAGCGCTCAGTGCGATCTTCCTTTTGTACGGTAATTTCTGGTGGCAAAGCCAAAGCATTTAAAGATTCGTTTAATGCAATTCTTAAACGTTCTGCTGAGTCTTGTGCCGCCCGTTCAGTATCAAGATTAAGTTGTGTGCCTGAGGCGATTGCACGCAAGGCGTCTTCATCAATAGTTCTAGATAGGCGATCAACAACGGATTGAATCACTTGATAGTGTTTAGCCAACTCATTTAATTCAGCACCCTGAATAATCTCACCAGTAGGTGTTTGGAGTGAAGCTGACTCAAGTGCAATTTTTAAAAGTAGTTGATTCAACTCTGCATCATCTTTAATATATTGTTCGTTTTTACCAAACTTCACTTTATATAAAGGTGGTTGAGCAATATATATATGACCACGCTCAATTAGCTCCGGCATCTGTCTATAAAAGAATGTAAGTAATAAGGTGCGAATGTGACTTCCATCAACGTCCGCATCGGTCATGATGATGATGCGGTGATAACGCAATTTATCAGCTTTATATTCCTCAATACCAATACCAGTTCCTAGCACGGTAATTAGCGTCACCACCTCTTGGCTAGCTAACATTTTGTCGAAGCGTGCTTTTTCGACATTAAGGATCTTTCCTTTTAAAGGAAGAATTGCTTGAAACCGTCTATCCCTACCTTGTTTGGCAGAGCCGCCCGCTGAATCTCCCTCGACAATAAATAACTCTGATTTAGTTGGATCTTTTTCTTGGCAGTCAGCTAACTTACCAGGCAATCCCAACCCATCAAGAACGCCTTTACGTCTTGTCATATCCCGAGCTTTTCGCGCTGCTTCCCGAGCGCGGGCTGCATCGACAATTTTGCCGCAAAGGATTTTTGCATCAGCGGGGCGTTCTTGTAAATACGCACTTAAAGCTTCAGCAACAATTTCCTCCACTGGACCACGAACTTCACTTGAAACCAATTTATCTTTTGTCTGACTCGAGAATTTTGGCTCAGGTACTTTAACTGATAAAACACATGCAAGACCTTCGCGCATGTCATCACCAGATATCTCTACCTTGGCTTTTTTTGCTACTTCATGCTCGTCAATGTATTTATTGATAACGCGAGTCATTGCGGCACGCAGACCAGTTAAATGACTTCCACCGTCGCGTTGAGGAATATTGTTGGTAAAGCAAAGTACCTGTTCACTAAAACTATCATTCCACTGCATTGATACTTCAGCAGTGATATTGCCACCCAAATCTGAGGGGCGAATACCTTCAGCATAAAAAATATTAGGGTGTAAAACGTTTTTGGTTTGGTTGATGTACTCAACAAATCCCTTTACACCACCTGAAAATGCAAAATCTTCCTCTTGACCGGTGCGTTGATCAATTAATTTAATGTGAACACCATTATTTAAGAATGAGAGTTCGCGAATACGTTTAACGAGAATTTCATAATGGAACACAACCTGACCAAAAATATCTTCATCGGCTAAAAAGTGAACCTCTGTTCCAGATAGCTCGGTATCACCAGTAACGCTAATGGGGGAGGTAAGAATGCCATTAACCTCTTCAATATTGCGATGCTGAATAACGCCACGCGCAAACTCCATATAGTGCGCTTTACCATCACGACGAATGGTAAGTTTCAACCATTTCGATAAGGCGTTTACACAACTTACACCTACACCATGTAAACCACCAGAAACTTTGTAACTGTTTTGGTCAAATTTTCCACCTGCATGAAGCTCCGTCATCACAATCTCAGCTGCACTTCGCTTTGGATCATGTTTATCATCAAACTTAATACCTGTAGGTACGCCCCTGCCGTTATCGACGATTGATATGGAGTTGTCAGTTTGAATAACTACTGTAATCTCTGTGCAATACCCTGCCAAAGCTTCATCAATGGAGTTATCTAGAACCTCAAAAACCAAATGGTGTAAACCAGTTCCATCAGAGGTGTCACCAATGTACATACCTGGGCGTTTACGAACAGCCTCAAGACCCTCTAGGATTTGAATCGATGATGCTCCGTACTGCTCTACTACTTTTTTTTCTTCAGTCATTTTTTTCTAAATTAAATACGCATTGGCATCACAACATACTTGAAGTCTTCTGAACCAGGTAGGGTAATAACAGCACTACTGTTTGCATCGCCCAAACTAATTTGGATTTTGTCATTTTTTAGGTTCGATAAAACATCAAGTAAATAACTTACATTAAAACCAATCTCAACAGAGTCGCCACTGTATTCAGTTTCAATTTCCTCTTGAGCTTCTTCTTGCTCGGCATTGGTTGATTGAACTGTTATACGGTTAGGTGACAGAGAGAAACGTACACCCTTAAATTTGTCAGTAGTAAGGATTGCCGCACGTTGTAAGGCTGCTTGCAAAAGATCACGCCCCACGACTAAAGAATTTTTATGTCCTTTTGGAATAACTCTCTGAAAATCTGGAAATTTACCCTCAACCAATTTAGAGATCAACTCAATATCCCCAAAAGTAAATTTAACTTGATTGGACGTAAGGCTAATCTCTAGAGTTTCATCAGAATCATCAAGTAAATGCTGACACTCTAAGATTGTTTTGCGAGGAATAATAATTTCTTGCCTTTGGCCTGAACCAGAAGGGGGCTCGGTTAAAGTTATTTGTGAATAAGCTAGGCGATGCCCATCAGTTGCAACAGCAATCACTTCTTTACCTTCAATCACCAACAACATACCATTTAAGTAATAACGAATATCTTGTTGAGCCATTGCGAAGTGCACCTGACTTACCAATTGTCGAAAGCTTTTTTGAGACATCTTCCAGTTTGCCATTACCTCACCAACACTTTGCATAACCGGAAACTCAGTTGCGGAAAGCGTTTGCAATGAAAAGCGACTTTTACCGCTTTGAATAACTAGACGATTGTCTTTTAAATTTAATGAAACAGGCCCCTCAGGGAGGGCCCGCAAAATATCCAATAACTTTCTAGCGGCAACCGTTGTTGTGACATCCTCAACACCAACACCAAAGTTTGCGTTAGTAGTAATTTGAATTTCAATATCCGTTGAAACAAAGGAAATTTTTTCACCTTGTTTTTTAAATAAAAGGTTTGCCAAAATTGGAAGCGTATGGCGACGCTCAACAATGCCACTAACAACTTGTAGGGGTTTTAATAAACTATCACGCGAAGTGTTAACGAGTTGCATTGCTTTTAAATCCTTGTATATATCTTAGTAGTAATAGTAATAAGGGTGCTGATTTCGGTGGATAACTCAAAAACCTTATTTAATTCAACGCACTACAAACAAAAAAAACTGTGGAAAACTTTTGTATAAGCCCTGCATAAATCTTGGATAACTTTTCTACAGTACCCTATTTTTGCATGAAGCTAAGGCTTTCCACAATTTATCCACAATCAATCCCCAAACTTATCCCTAGGACTATCCACAACCTTATCCACAAGTAAAATTATGCTTTTAAGGTCTGCTCAATCACATGAATTTCGTGATTGAGTTGTCCATCATGCGAGCGTTCTTCAGTAATCTTACGAACTGCATGTAAAACAGTGGTGTGATCACGCCCACCAAACAACTCTCCTATCTCAGGAAGGCTCTTTTGGGTAAGCTCTTTGGCCATAAACATTGCAATTTGACGTGGTCTAGCAATATTAGCTGGGCGCCTCTTAGAGTACATGTCAGCCACTTTAATGCTGTAAAAATCTGCTACCGCCTTTTGAATATTTTCAACTGAAATTTGACGATTTTGGATAGAAAGAAGGTCTTTTAAGGCTATTCGAGCTACATCAATAGTGACCTCACGACCATGGAAGCGGACATAAGCCAAAATTTTACGCAAAGCGCCCTCTAGCTCTCGCACATTTGAGCGTAGATGTTTGGCAACAAAAAAAGCCACGTCCTCACTCATGGGGATACCTTCGTTAACAGCTTTTTTCATCAAAATAGCAACCCGCATCTCTAACTCTGGCGGCTCAATAGCTACAGTCAACCCAGAGTCAAACCGGGAAATTAAACGATCATCAATACCTGCCATTTCCTTTGGGTAGGTATCGCTTGTAATAATGACTTGGGCTTTATTACCCAAAAGAGCCTCAAAAGCATAGAAAAACTCTTCTTGAGTGCGTGATTTTCCACTAAAGAACTGAATATCATCTATTAAAAGAAGGTCTAGGGAGTGGTAATAGCGCTTAAATCGATCAAATGCCTTTTGTTGGTAGGCGCGCACAACATCAGAAACATATTGCTCTGCATGGATGTAGCGAATTCTTGCGTTTGGCTTTTCTTTAAGAAGATGATTACCAATAGCATGAATTAGGTGGGTTTTACCTAGCCCCACTCCACCATATAAAAACATAGGGTTGTAAGAGGTGCCCGGGTTATGGGCGACCTGAATGGAGGCTGCTCGAGCCAATTGATTGGCCTTACCAGTAACAAAGGTATCAAAGGTGAGCGCTGGATTAAGTTTGGAGTGATCCTCAATTTCAAAAGACTGCTCTTCTACCGAAATAGGCTCATCAATCTCTGGTGGTACGCTAACCTCCACTTTAATAGGAGTGGGGCTTAAATCCTGGGTACCCCCCTCCACATCAAGGACAAAATTCATAGTTATTTGTTGACTAAAATACTCTGAGGCTAATTCTTGAAAGCGATCAGCAAAAGTTTTTTTAATCCAATCTAACTTAAACCTGTTCGGCGCTCCTATTGTAAGTGTATGTTCACTTTCTTCATAAGAAATCAACCTTAAAGGTTGGATCCAGGTTTTAAATTGCTGGGGCGACAGCTCGCGAGATAGGGTGCCAATAACGGCATCCCAAAATCCCAATGGGTTAAGTGAATTCAAAGCGGGCGGGTTCTGTAAGTTGCTCATATTTTTGGAGGATCCATTGTAGCGATCGCTCAAAGTTATCCACAAGCTAGAAAAACGTGGAAAAGCTGTGGATAACTTGTGTACAAAAATATAAAATCTATTTAAATCATATACTTATCAAAATATTGGTGAAAACTTAAAGAAAAATACCTATATATTCCTCTACATAGATTGACCTTTTGCCTCGCAACAAGGAAAATACTTGGTTTTCCCGGGATCGATCATGAAAAGAACATACCAACCCTCAGTAACACGTCGCAAACGCACCCACGGTTTCCGTGTTCGCATGAAAACTCGTAGTGGGCGCGCAGTATTAAACGCGCGTCGTGCCAAGGGTCGTAAGCGTTTAGCTGTTTAAGTTTTAGCCATTGAACGGCGCGAGGATTTCTGAACTACTAAAAACACGCCCCAAGACAAGTTTGTATTGGGGTTTGTATTTGGCATCCTCGCAAGAAGGTGAAAAACCTGATTTAGGAATTGCGGTAGCAAAAAAGCTGGCCAAACGTGCTGTGGATCGTAACCGTCTAAAGCGAATGATTCGCAATTTAATTTGGACCGCCCAAGCTACAAATCTAAATAGTGATGTTGTCGTAAAACTCAAAAAACCTATTGGCCGCGAAACACGTGGCAGACTCCGAAAAAAAGAGAAAGAACTATTGCGCATACAAGTGCAAGGGCTAATGTAACGTGCGTCTATTAAACTCTGTCGCCATAAAAATTGTTAGGCTTTATCAGGTTTTATTAAGCCCTTATATTGGTATGCACTGTAAATATGTGCCAAGTTGTTCACAATACGCGTGTGATTGTTTTGAGAGTTATGGTTTTGTAAAAGGCCTCGGTCTTTCGGTGTGGCGAATTTTGCGTTGTAACCCCCTGTCACATGGCGGTTATGATCCTGCGGTAAAACAAACATGTCATTAATTAAGTGAATACAAATGGACTTTAAAAAAACAATTCTTTGGGCCGTGTTCTCACTGTCAGGTTTAATGCTCTACAACAACTGGCTTGTACATGAGGGTAAACCGTCTTTACTAGGTGGGGCTCCTGTAACCAGCACAGCAACCCCTGTCGGTGCTATACAAGAAAAAACAGATATACCGGCACAAATTTCTGGCACACCAACCCTCACCCAAACCCCATTATCAAATCTAGGGTCCATTGATAGCGCTGAAAAGTTCACCCTTCAAAATGATGTGCTTGCTCTTCAAATTAGCGCTAACGGCGCAAACGTGGTTGATGCGAAACTTTTAAAAGCGCTTACTGCAGACAAAGAGCCCGTAGAGCTTTTCCAATACAACCTCACACACAAATACTTTGCTCGATCAGGTTTGATTGCTTTGGGCAATATGGATCTTCCAAATCACAACAGCCCATTTAAACTAGAGCAATCAGGCAAAGATGGGTCCGGCAGACCATTTATGACTTTGGCCAGTGAGCGAAATGGCGTAAAGCTTGAAAAAACATTCATCTTGAACCCTGGTAGTTATGTGGTTGATGTAGGTCATCGCATTACTCAAACTACCATCAATTCCACACCACTCGTTCTTTATACAGAAATCGTACGCGATGGCTCTCAAGAGAAAAAAATTGGGCCATTCGGTGGCGCTTTTTCCGCCAGCACCTTTACTGGCCCCGCTATTTATACGGACGGCGAAAAGTATAAAAAAGTTCAATTTACTGACATTGAAAAAAATAAAGCTTCATTCCCATCGCAGGTTCCAGCAGGGCAACCTGGTTGGGTGGCAATGGTTCAGCATTATTTTGCTAGCGCCTGGATTCCTGGTGATAAATATACGCGCGATATTTATGCGGGGAAAATTGACAACGACTTATATCGCGTTGGTATGCAAACCCCATTGGGTGTAATTGCGCCAGGTACAACCGTCGTTGAAAAAGCGCAGCTATTTATCGGCCCTCAAGAAGAAAGCGTGCTAGAGAAAATTGCACCAGGTCTTGAGTTGCTAAAGGATTACGGTTATCTCACTATTTTGGCTAAACCAATTTTTTGGTTGTTAGAAAAAATCCATAGTTTTGTTGGTAACTGGGGTTTTTCTATCATTCTTCTCACCCTTTTAATCAAATTAGTCTTCTTCCCCCTTTCTGCTGCTAGTTATAAGTCAATGGCTCGCATGAAAGAAGTGCAACCAAGATTAGCGGTGATGAAAGAGCAGTTCAAGGGCGAACCACAAAAACTTAATCAAGCGATGATGGAGATGTATCGCAAGGAAAAGATCAACCCTTTAGGTGGTTGTTTACCTGTGGTGATTCAGATCCCTGTATTTATTTCTCTGTATTGGGTGTTATTGTCGTCAGTTGAAATGCGCGGAGCACCTTGGATTTTGTGGATTCATGATTTATCAGTGCCAGACCCTTATTACATTTTGCCGGTTGTAATGGCGATATCGATGTTTGTTCAAACCAAACTTAATCCAACGCCGCCAGACCCTGTTCAAGCAAAAGTGATGATGTACATGCCACTAGTGTTCTCGATAATGTTCTTTTTCTTCCCTGCTGGCTTAGTTTTGTATTGGGTTACAAACAACCTGCTTTCAATTGCACAGCAATATCAAATTAACAGAATGTTTGGAAAGAAGCCTGCTAAATAATTTTTAGCGAGCTTCATATCAAGATCAGTTCACACAGCAATGATGACTAGAAAGTTGCCAATCATTGCTGTGGCGACAGCCCCGGGTAAGGCTGGAGTTGGGATCATTCGGATTAGTGGCCCAAAGCTTGGTCCCATTATCCAAGCGATTTTTCAAAAAACACTTCCCCGACGTCAAGCGAGTTTATTAACCTTTCGCGATGGGGTTGGTGATCCCATAGATCAAGTAATTGCCATTTACTTCATGGGGCCGGCATCATTTACGGGTGAGGATGTGCTGGAGCTACAGTGCCATGGAGGTCCACAACTTTTAGAGTTGATCATGAAGCGTTGCCTGGATTTAGGTAAGGCAGATGGCTTAGTCATTGCTGAGCCCGGAGAATTTACACTACGCGCTTACCTCAACAACAAAATTGATTTGGCCCAAGCAGAGGCCATTGCGGATTTAATAGATGCTCAGAGTGAGGCGGCGGTTCGTGGGGCGGCTCGCTCATTGCAGGGCGAGTTTTCTGAAGATATCAATGACCTTATTGAGGAAATTACTCAACTTCGGATTTTGGTTGAATCCACCTTAGATTTCCCAGAGGAAGAAATAGAGTTTTTAGAAAATGCTCACGCACGTGAACGTTTAAAAGCCATATCAAGTAAATTAACTGCATTACGCGCTGGCGCCAAACAAGGAAAGATTTTGCGCGATGGAATTCAGTTGGTTCTTGCTGGCGCGCCCAATGTTGGCAAGAGTTCGCTATTAAATCGTTTGGCAGGTGAGGAGGTGGCCATCGTTACCCCGATTGCGGGAACTACGCGAGATCGGGTCAAAGAAAGCATTGTTCTTGATGGGGTGCCAATACATGTTATTGATACAGCCGGCCTAAGAAAGACTAGCGATATCGTCGAGGCGAAGGGCATCGAAAGATCTTGGGATGCAATTCGCCTGGCTGATCTGGTGATTTTTCTTAAAGATGCTAATCAAGAGGGTGGTTTAGGTGACTTGGATGACGAAGGGCTTAAATCTGAAATATTAAAAGAACTTTCGCCAAAATGCCCTGTGCTGGAAGTAACCAACAAATCAGACTTGTTACTCATAAGCCCTAATGGGGGTGCAGAACAGAACAATATTTTCATATCAGCAAAAACAGGTGCTGGAATAGATGGGCTAAAACAAAGAATTCTAGAAATTGTTGGTTGGAGTGGTGCCCAAGAGGGTGCAATCGTCGCCCGACGCAGGCACCTAGATTGCTTAGATCGTGCGGCAGATCATATTGTTAAATCAGAGCAATTCGCAGCAAATGGCAACAGTTCACTAGAGTTATTCGCAGAAGAATTGAGATTAGCTCAAGATAATCTTGGGCTAATCACAGGAAAACTCTTGCCAGACGATCTTTTGGGAAAAATTTTCAGCCAATTTTGCATTGGCAAATAAAGGGTTTGTTCTCGGGTGCGGGCACGTCAAAATATGCCCAAAATGATAAAATTGCCCCATCAAAAAATTACTACCGTAAAGGGAATCCCATGACTACAACAGCTAATGGCGAGATTAATGTCAATGCGCCAGACTATGTAAAAAACAAACATTTAATTAAATGGGTGGCAGAAGTTGCCGCACTCACTAAGCCTGATGCCATTCACTGGTGTGACGGTTCCCAGGCTGAATATGATGAGCTTTGTGAATTATTGGTTGAAAAAGGCGTTTTTAAACGCCTTAATCCTGAAAAGCGTAAAAACTCTTTTCTAGCCCTTTCCGACCCTGATGATGTCGCGCGTGTTGAGGACCGTACTTTTATTTGCTCTTCAGAGATTGAAGATGCAGGACCTACTAATAATTGGGTTGAGCCAGGTGAAATGCGAAAAACCCTACAACCTCTCTTTGATGGTTCTATGCGAGGCAGGACAATGTACGTGGTTCCCTTCTCAATGGGCCCAATTGGCTCCCCAATTGCACATATTGGTGTTGAGCTCTCTGATAGTCCTTATGTAGCCATCAATATGCGCTTAATGACTCGCATGGGTAAGGCTGTTATTGATCAGCTTGGAGTGGATGGCGAATTTGTTCCTTGTATTCATACAGTGGGTAAGCCACTTGTTGCTGGGGAAAAAGATGTTACATGGCCCAACAACAAAACGAAATATATTGTTCATTACCCAGAGACTCGTGAAATTTGGTCCTTTGGTTCTGGGTATGGCGGCAATGCACTGCTGGGTAAAAAATGTTTTGCTTTGCGTATTGCCTCCAACATGGGGCGCGACCAAGGATGGTTGGCAGAACATATGTTGATTTTGGGTGTGACATCACCTGAAGGTAAAAAACACCATATTGCCGCTGCATTCCCATCGGCATGTGGCAAAACGAACTTCTCAATGATGATTCCCCCTCAAGGTTTTGATGGTTGGAAGGTCACCACCATTGGGGATGACATTGCATGGATCAAGCCACGCAAAGATTCTGTAACAGGGAAGACGCGCTTGTTCGCCATTAATCCAGAATCTGGATACTTTGGCGTTGCTCCAGGCACTAACCGCCAAACCAATCAAAACTGTATTGATTCGCTAAATCAAGATGTCATCTTTACTAACGTTGCCTTGACTGATGATGGTGATGTTTGGTGGGAGGGTTTGACAGAAAAAGCCCCTGCGCATTTGGTGGATTGGCAGGGAAAAGATTGGACTCCCGCAGATGGCGTAGCCGGTCGTAAGGCTGCTCATCCAAACTCTCGATTCACTGTTCCCGCTACCAATAACCCCGCTGTAGATCCAAAATGGGATGATCCAGAGGGTGTTCCAATTGATGCATTCCTATTTGGCGGACGTCGCTCAGATACTGTGCCATTGGTAAGTGAAGCGCGCGACTGGGTAGAGGGGGTTTACATGGCGGCAACCTTGGGGTCAGAGACTACGGCTGCAAGTACTGGTCAGGTGGGAATTGTGCGTCGCGATCCATTCGCAATGATTCCGTTTGCCGGCTACAACATGAGCGACTATTTCCAGCATTGGTTAAACATTGGCAGCAGGCTTGAAGCTGAAGGCGCTGTATTACCAAAAATCTATTGCGTGAACTGGTTCCGAAAAGATGAAAACGGTAAATTTGTATGGCCCGGCTACGGTGAAAATATGCGTGTTTTATCTTGGATCTTAGCCCGCGCTGAAGGTAAGGCGGGCGGGACGGAAACCCCAATTGGCATCTGTCCAGAACATGCTGATTTGCATTGGGGTGGACTTGATTACTCCATTGACACGTTTAATAAGGCCATTAACATTGTCGGTGCTGATTGGGAAAATGAGCTAAAACTTCATACTGAGCTGTTTGAGCGTCTTGGCGATCGCTTACCTAAAGAATTAAAAGAGACTCAAGCCAAAATTGAAGAACGTTTTAACGCTTAATTGCATTTCACGTCTTTCAAGCTCTTAATTAAATGACCCACCCCCAACACCATGAAATAGTGGTGATTGGGGCGGGCATTGCGGGTGCGACCATTGCCAATGAGTTGCTCGCTCGTGGTTGCCGTGTTTGCATTGTTGATGCAGCCTCCACTCCTGCAAGTGCGTGCTCAAGCCATGCTTATGCTATTGCCCACCCCCACGTTGGTAGGGGCTCCCCTCGTTTATTGCGCTTAACGCGCATCGCTTTTTTATTAGCAGAAGCCCGTTGGGGTAAGGCTTGGAATGCGCATGGTATTTTTCAACCAAGCAAAAAAGATAAAGCCTTTGATCGTCAAGAGCTAGAAAAACATTTGCTTTCACTTGAGCTTGATCTAAAAATGGCTCAAGTGTTGGAGGCTAATGAGGCTGAAAAAATTTGCGGCGTTAAGCAAAATGGTATTTGGTTACCAAGAGGCGCTTCACTGAATATTGCCCAATGCGCAAATGAATTACTCAAGCCCCATAAAAATCTCACCACCCTATTCCAAACCCACATTAATCGTTTCGAGCGCGAAGGCGCTCAATGGAAGATTTTTAATGATCAAGGCTCATGCATTATTACAGCCCAAAAAATTATTATCACTGCGGCAATGGGAAGCAAGGCTTTAATGAGTGGCATTGATATTCGTTTGCCTCTCAAACCTGTACGTGGTCAATTGAGTATTTTTTCTGTTGCAGAAAATGATCCTTGGATTGGCTATTTACCTAAAACAGCCATTTCAGGTGATGGGTATTGTTTGCCTGCCAAGCGTCAAGATGATGGCAGTCACCAATGGATAGTGGGCTCAAGCTTTGATGAGGGTGAAGATAATCTTGAGATTCGCGAAAGTAGCGATATTTTCAATCGTGAACAAGCTAAGGGTTTGGTGAATTATTCACAAGGCGATACCAATGCGCTGCAAATGAGGGGTGCTTTTGTTGGGGTGCGCTGTGTTGCGGGCGATCGCCTGCCAATCATTGGCGCACTCACTCAACGCCCAGGGGTTTATCTTGCGACTGCCTTGGGGTCAAGAGGGGTGCTTTGGTCAGCCTTAGCAGCTAAGCTTATAGCGGCTCAGGTGCTCGGGGATGACTTCGCCTTACTTGCGCGTTTAGGTTTTGCGGCAGATTTAGTGGCTGCACTTGCGCCCGCACGCTTTTTCGCTGGAGCCTTGGCCGTTACGCCCTCACCTTTGGGCGCCTTAGCCTCAAACTCGAAACCAATTTTTCCGTCCGCACCTAAGGCAAGGTAGGCCTTAAAGCCGCGACCAGTTCGGTTGGATTTGAAGTTGGTTAAGAGGTCGGTTTTGCCTTCTTTCAATAACTTTTGTACTTGCTCAACCGAAATCTCTTGTTGCAAAACAACTTTACCAGTCTTGAAGTCACAAGATTTATTCGGACCAGTATTGTTTTCGCATATATAGCGCATGCCATCTTCATACACGGCACCAGAGCATTTTGGGCAAACGCCTAGTGCTTGGCGGCCGGTGAAGTCAATCTCTTCCGACTCATCTTCTTGTGAATTACCAAAATCAAATTCCAACTTAAATCCTGCGTTTGGATAGTCTTTATCGTCTTCTGGAATTTCACTGAGCTTGATGATTGCGGCAAATGGCCGACCCATTTTGCTACGGAATCCTTGCAAAGGACCAATGGTTTTTTCGCGCAATAGCTCTTCTACTTCTGGATACTCGAAAGCCCGCCCGCCAGGAGTTTTACTAATAGTAAAGCCACATTTTTCGCAAGCAAAACGACGATAGTTTTCTTTTACCGGCCCCTTACAGTGCGGACAAGGAGTGGACATAGTTGCGTAGTCACCGGGAATCGTATCGCTGTCATATTCTTTTGCGCGTTTGACAATCCGCTGCGTCATTTGCGCAATTTCTTGCATAAAGGTATCGCGATTCATTTTGCCTTGCTCAATCAGCGATAACTTATTTTCCCAACTGCCGGTGAGGTCTGGTCTAGTCAATTCTTCAACATCTAAACCTCTAAGCAGAGTCATTAGCTGAAATGCTTTAGCCGTAGGAATTAACTCGCGTGCCTCACGCACCATATATTTTTCTGCCAGCAGGCCTTCGATGATTGCTGCGCGGGTAGCAGGCGTTCCCAAACCTTTTTCGGCCATTGCTTCGCGCATCTCATCATCATCAACCCACTTGCCCGCCCCTTCCATCGCCGAGAGAAGTGTTGCCTCTGTATAGCGTGCTGGCGGCCTTGTTTTAAGTGGAATGGCAGCGATAGATTCAGTTTGCACAGTCTCGCCATCTTGTACAGCCACAAGCTCATCATCGGCCTGATTGGATTTACCGTAAACAGTAAGCCAGCCTGGATTAACCAGAACGCGACCCTCAGTCTTGAAGTGGTGCCCAGAGGCTTCTGTAATACGTGTGGTAACGCGGAATTCAGCTGCCGGATAGAAGACTGCCAAGAAGCGACGTACAACTAAATCGTATAACTTTAATTCAGGCTCGCTTAAAGTTTTAGGCGCCTCAAGTGTTGGAATGATGGCAAAGTGATCTGAGATCTTTGAATTATCAAAAATCCGTTTATTCGGTTTAACCCAACCATAACCAGCTTTAGCTTTTGGATCCTTGGGGTCGCCTTGCAAAATCTGTTTGGCAAATGGACGGAATTCTTGAGAGTGTTCAGCAAGATTTTCAATGGTCTGTTTAACGGTATCCAAATAATCTTCTGGCAGTGCTCGTGCATCGGTACGTGGATAGGTCAGTACTTTATGGCGTTCATATAAAGCTTGCGCTAAGCCCAAAGTATTTTTTGCAGAAAATCCAAAGCGCGCATTAGCTTCACGCTGCAAGCTTGTTAGGTCAAACAGCTGCGGCGCTAGCTGGGTTGCTGGCTTCGCTTCTTCAGTAACGGTTGCCTTCTTATCGCGGCAAGCGGCTACGATGCTTTGCGCTGCCGCTTCACTCCATAAGCGACTTTCGCGAGCATCTGGTTCCGTTACATCTTTTTTAAATTTAGGATCAATCCAACGGCCTTCATAAATCCCAGCGGCAGCTATAAATTCAGCTTTCACCTCCCAATAATCTTTGGAGATAAATTTTCGAATGAGCTCTTCGCGCTCTACAACAATTGAGAGCGTTGGAGTTTGTACTCGCCCAACAGTAGTGAGAAAGAAACCACCACTTTTGCTATTAAATGCAGTCATGGCTCGCGTGCCATTGATGCCGACCAGCCAGTCGGCTTCAGAGCGGCAACGTGCGGCGTCTGCGAGGGGTTTCATTTCATCGTCTGTGCGTAACGAGGCAAATCCTTCGCGAATGGCATTGGGGGTCATCGACTGTAACCAAAGCCTTTGGATTGATTGCGGTGCTTTTGCATGTTGAGCAATTAATCTGAAAATTAACTCACCCTCGCGCCCAGCGTCACAAGCATTAATTAAGGCGGTGATATCTTTGCGTTTAATGAGCTTTTGTAATACCTTAAGGCGAGATTCTGTTTTGGCGATTGGGCGCAAATCAAAGTACGGAGGTACTACTGGTAAGTTTGCAAAAGACCATTTACCGCGTTTAACTTCATATTCTTCTGGTGCGGCAATCTCCAATAGATGTCCAACTGCTGAGGAAATAACAAAATTGTCACTCTCAAAATAGTCCTCATGTTTGGTAAAGCCGCCCAAAGCTTTGGCAATGTCATTGGCAACCGAAGGTTTTTCCGCAATGATGAGCGCCTTGGGGTGATCCACGGTTTGGATTTTTGAACTGCTTTTAGAAGGTGCTTTAGCCACGAGTTTGCCTAAATTTGAGCCTGAAAATATATTTTTTAATGGGGAAAATGAAGACCAATTTAAACCAAACTAGAGTTTGATCGAATAATCACCCTTTTTTATTATTAACCGATAAATTGGCAAAAGTCCAAATTCAATGTTCGTAAGGGGCTAATGGACCTTATAAAAAAGGGGTGATTCCTGGGCTTTTAAGGGAAAAATCTTCATTTAGAGTCTTAAAAGAGGGTTTTTGTGGAAATTAGAAGGTCCTCCAATACTTCTTTTGGGTGACAAACCAGTTTTGCCCCTTCCTGAATGAGGCGATGACACCCTTCGTGGAGCGGGTCATGAATTGGTCCGGGTAGCGCAAATACCTCCCTTCCAAGGTCTGTGGCTAAACGTGCGGTAATGAGCGAGCCTGATTTATCGGCAGCCTCTATGACCACTACCCCTAAGGAAAGGGCTGCAATTAAGCGGTTGCGCTTAGGGAAGTGAAATGCTTTAGGACCCATTCCAGGGGCTAGCTCGGAGAGTATGAGCCCTTTGGAGCCGATTTGATATGCGAGGTCTTGGTGTTCCCTGGGATAAACCACATCTACCCCGGTGCCGCAGACTGCAATGGTTGTCCAGTTAGCCCCTACCCCTAACTCAAGGCAGGCTCGGTGCGCAGCCCCATCAATACCCCTGGCTAGTCCAGATAGCACCAATATGCCAGCCTCGGAAAGCCCTCGGGCAAAGAGAGCGGCATTACGCATGCCGCGAGGGCTTGCCATACGCGAACCCACGATCGCTATCATCGGGCGCTTAAGCAGCTCAATATCACCATATATATAGAGTGTTTCTGGTGGATCATAAAGATCTTTGAGCCTAGCGGGGTAATTTGAGTCAAGGCGGTGGATTTCTTGGACTTCTCTGGAGGTTAAAGTAGGGGTCATTCATGGATTTTGACCTTAAGAAAAATTTCAACAATCAGGACAGTCTGATTACTCTGTTGGATAATTCCTACATGGCTTTATTACCAGTCCTTTATTACCCAGACCCCAGACTTCATAAGGTTGCTAAACCTGTAGAGAAGGTGGATGCCCGTATTCAAAGAATCGTTGCTGATATGGCTGAGACCATGTATGAGGCTCCTGGCGTTGGATTAGCGGCAACACAGGTCGATATTCATGAGCGAATTATTGTCATAGATGTCTCGGATGAGCAGAATGAATTGATGGTATTTATTAATCCCGAGGTGGTATGGGCAAGTCCTGAGAAAAAATCTTGGCGTGAAGGCTGTCTATCGGTCCCAGACTTCTATGATGACGTTGAAAGATCAGCATCGGTTCGAGTGAGGGCTTTGGATTTAAATGGCAAGGCATTTGAGATGGATGCCGATGGATTGTTGTCAGTGTGTTTGCAACATGAAATGGATCATTTATTGGGCAAGGTATTCGTGGAATATCTTTCTATCCTTAAGCGCAATCGCATCTCATTAAAAATGAAAAAGCGTGCCAAAGAGTTGGCTGGTCAGCGTTAAGCGCTTCAAATGAGAGTCATATTTGCTGGAACCCCAGAATTTGCTGCGCAAGCGATGCGCGCAATATATGCTGCCGGCCATGAAATTGTTTTAGCAATGACACAGCCAGATCGTCGCGCTGGAAGAGGTATGCACCTTCAGGTTAGTCCCGTTAAAGAATTCGCATTAGAAAAAAATATCCCCGTCCTTCAGCCATCGACCCTTAGGCGCCATGCTGTCGATGCTGAAAAGCGTCTAGAGGCCGAAGATGCCTATCAACGCCTTTGCTCAACCAAATTTGATGTGATGGTTGTCGTGGCATACGGTTTAATTCTTCCGCAAGATATTCTGGATTTAGCTGAAGGTAATGGTCGTTATGGTTGCTTTAACATCCACGCATCCTTGTTGCCACGTTGGCGCGGCGCAGCCCCAATACAGAGGTCTATAGAGGCTGGCGATGCTAGCACTGGTGTCAGTATTATGAAAATGGATGCAGGTTTGGATACGGGCGATACAGTACTCGTGCGAGAAATTGCCATTGCTTCTGATGAAACTAGTGCATCTCTACACGATCGACTCACCGTCTTGGGCGCCGATTTAATCGTTGATATTTTAAAATCCTTAGGGCGGGGCTGTGATGTTACTAGGACGCCACAACTAGCGGACGGTGTTACCTATGCCCAGAAGATTTTAAAGAGCGAAGCGGATATAGATTGGCGGTTGAGCGCGAAAGAAATTGATTTTCGGATCCGCGCTTTTAATCCTTTTCCAGGGGCAATGAGCAGCGTAGAGGGTTCACAGATTAAATTTTGGAACTCCCGGATACCTCTTGCGGAGGATTGCTTCGCGACTGGTCGTGTGGGTCAGGTTCTTGGATTGAGTAATGCTGGCGCTTATATTCAATGTGGACAAGGTGTAATTGAAATCCTTGAGATGCAAAAGCCGGGCGGTAAAAAAATGACAGCAAGCGCTTGCCTAAGAGCGCTTGGTGTTCAAGAGAAAAATGCATGTTTCCAAAAGGCTTTAATTGACTAATCAAAAAACACCGCGCAGCCTCCCTCTTTCCGAGGCAATCACGATTGCTGCACAAGCAATCAGCGAGGTCATGGAGGGGCGCTCCCTAACTGAAGTTTTAGATCAGCTTGACGCCCATGAGCGCCCTATTGTTCAAAGTCTGACCTTTGATGCCTTGCGTAAGTGGGTTCGTTCCCATGAGTTGATTGAGGAGTTCATTCCCAAAGCGCCTCCGCCTGAAGTCGATCATTTGCTTGCTGTTGCAATTGCCTTATTTTTGAGTAGCGATACTGATGGCAAGGGTTATGCCACTCACACCATTGTTGACCAGGCGGTTCAGGCTTGTAATGAATATGAGCCAACAATGTATGCAAAGGGTATGGTTAATGCGGTCATGCGTAAGATTGGCCTCTTACTTCAGCCGCCTGAGGGTGAAAAAAGTTATCCCCCTGACCCCATTCCCATGTTTTTTCCTCCTTGGTGGAGGGCTAGCTTAAAGCGCAACTACCCTAAGGCATGGCAAGCCTTAGTTGTGCAACAAGCCCAGCGCGCGCCTTTGATTTTGCGTGTAAACCAACGTCAATATACGCGTGAGCAATATCAAGAACTATTGACTCAATCCGGCATTCCATCCATCCCAATGAATGAGCTTGCTGGCATAAGCTTAAATTCCGCTTTGTTACTGCCAGAGGCTGTACCCGTTTCGGAGTTGCCAGGTTTCTATAGTGGCTCTGTATCAGTTCAAGACTCGGGTGCTCAGTTAGCGGCAATACTGCTTGATCCTCACGCTGGCGAGCGCATTTTGGACGCTTGCGCCGCACCTGGTGGAAAAACGGCTCATTTATTGGAGCTTGCAGATTGCGAGATGGTCGCTTTAGAGTTAGATGGAAAACGCCTTGGAAAAATTAGCGGAAATTTAGATCGTCTTCGTCTTCACTCTGAAAGGGTGAATATTGTGAGGGGTGATGCATCCAAGGCAGCTTGGTGGGATAAGAAGCTGTTTGACAAGATTTTGCTTGATGCCCCCTGCTCTGCCTCAGGTATTGTTTCTCGCCATCCAGATATTCCCTATCTTCGACGTGAGGCTGACATCAAAGCTTTGCAGCAAAGACAAAGAGACATCCTTAATCAAGCATGGCAGATGCTAAAGGTCGGCGGACTCCTTTTGTATGTAACCTGTTCAGTTTTTCCTGAGGAGGGTGAACAACAGGCTCACTGGTTTGTGTCCGAGCATGGCGATGCATTACGATTAGATGCTCCAGGGCAAATTTTGCCCACAAAGGAAAACGATGGTTTTTACTATGCATTGTTCAAGAAAACGGGGTCATGAGCCAAAGTATTAGGCAATTCATCTTTTGTTGTTTGATGGCGCTGAGCATTGTTTCGGTGTCTGCGAATGCTGAAGGTATCAAACTCAAGTCCGCCGAATTGGAGCGAGTGGATAACGATTGGCTATTGAATGCTGCATTCCAAATTGAGTTGTCACCAGGCCTTGAAGACGCAGTTCAAAAAGGTGTTGTGCTGTACTTTCAAACGGAATTTGAATTGAACCGATCTCGTTGGTATTGGTTTGATGAAAAACCCGCCCTTGCTCAAAGACAAGTGCGCCTCTCTTATCAGCCTCTTACTCAGCAATACCGCATTTCATCTGAAGGTTTTGCTTTTTCAGCCAAAACACTTGCTGAAGCCCTGCAGGCCGTTGGTAGCGTAGGGGGATGGCGCGTGATTGATAACGCGCAAATTGACCCTAACAAGCCCTATACCGGTGGCTTGAGGATGACTTTGGATTTAAGTAAGTTGCCAAAACCATTTCAGGTGAACGCCCTGAATAATCGAGACTGGAATGTATCTAGCGACTGGATACGATTCCCTTTTCTGCCTAACGGCCCCAACATCATTAAGCGATGAAAACTTCCGTGGCGGGTCTTAAAGCGAATCTTTTTGAAAAGCAAAAATGGAAGAGACGCGCCTTGCCAATAGCAATTGCGCTAATTGGTACGTTTGCTTTATTGCTTTTAGTTCTACTTTCTGTCGCTTCATCAAATACCCAGTTTTTTGATAATTACTTTATTTGGTTATATGCGGCTAATGTGGTGATTGGTATTTGCCTTACCTTGGTGATTTTGACTTTGGTGGTGGTGATTGCCATTCGTTGGCATAAAGGGCGATTCGGAACCCGCTTAATCGCTAAGTTGGCAATGATTTTTGCTTTGGTAGGTGTTGTGCCAGGCTTAATTTTATATGGCGTCTCTTTACAGTTTGTTTCACGCAGTATCGAAACTTGGTTTGACGTTAAGGTTGAATCTGCTCTTGAAGCCGGTCTTGAGCTTGCACGCGCAACCTTGCGCGCTTCCTTGCAAGAGTTACAAGATGATGGCCGCATGGTAGTCGATCAAATTCAAGGCCTTCCAAATCATGCCAGTCCCGCAGAGTTAGCACTTTTACTGTCACGTTTGCGTGATCAGCTTGGCGTACAAGAAATTACCATTTTTAATGGAAAGCAAACTGTCGTGGCGAGCGCCAGCGCCGATCCCCTCCAAAGGCCTGCTCAGGCTCCTAGTCAAGAGGTTATGCGACAGGCTTCTAAGTTGAAGGGCCAAGGTTTTATTGACGAACCTCAAAACACCTCAGGCTCGCAGGTTTACACATTGCGCGTAGTTTTGCCTCTAGTTAAGGAGCGCCCATCTACAGGTCGTGGTTTCGGATTAAGCCCTCAGTATCAAAAAGAGCTCTGGTATGTGCAGATCATCAAAGCCGTTCCTCAGGGCATTACAAAAAATACATTGGCAGTGCAAGCAGCCTATAGTGACTACCAAGAAAAATCATTGGGCCGCACAGGTTTGCGCAAAATGTTTGTGGGAACCCTGACATTAACCCTATTCTTTGCACTATTTGTGGCGATCACCTTAGCCCTTTTGTTGGGGCGTCAACTCGCGCGACCTCTATTGATGCTTCTTAAGGGAACGCAGGCTGTTGCACAAGGCGATCTATCGCCCAAACCAGAATTGGATACTGGCGATGAGCTCGGAATGTTGACGCGCCAATTTAACGTCATGACTCGGCAATTGGCGGATACTCGAACTTCTTTGCAAGAATCCAAATCATTTTTAGAGACAGTTTTGGGCAACTTGACTGCTGGGGTTTGCATTTTTGATAAAAATTTCAACATAGTTTCGAGCAATGCGGGCGCTGATCGAATTTTTTCAGAGGATTTAACTAAGCTAGACGGCCGCCCTCTGAGCGATAGCGCAGCCCTTGTAGAGTTTGAACAAGCTATTAAAGAAGGTTTTGCGACGATGAAATTGGCTGTAGGCAGCGGAGCTTTAACATCTGCCTCTCAGAAATCAAGCTCTAAAAATGAAGGAGCTGTCTGGCAAAAACAGATTCAGCTGCACACTACAAATGAATTTGAGAATGAATTGGGCGTTACATTGTTTGTTCGCGGGACGGAGCTTACCCCTGATTTGCGTATGGTGGTGTTTGATGACATTACCGATGTAGTGAGTGCGCAGCGTTCTATTGCTTGGAGTGAGGTGGCAAGAAGATTGGCGCATGAAATTAAAAACCCCTTGACTCCCATCCAGTTATCTGCCGAAAGACTGCAGCATAAGCTTGCGGGTAAATTGAGTCCCGAGCAAGAGGAAATGATGAATCGAAGCACCGCCACGATTATTGGGCAGGTACAGGCCATGAAAGAAATGGTGAATGATTTCAGAGATTTTGCAAAGACGCCTACGCCGCAGTTAAAGTCGGTATCTGTAAATACTCTCACTAGAGAAATCCTAGGCTTGTATGAAGGTAGCCCTTTAAATACTCAGCTTGATGATGAGTGTCCCAATATTATGGGAGACTCGACTCAACTAAGACAGGTCATTCATAACTTACTTCAAAACGCACAAGATGCAACCTTAGAGGGGAAGAATCGTAATGCGCCTGTAGATGTAAAAACAGAGTTGGTTCGCTATGGAGAGATTAATGGCGTAGCGCAAAATGCAGTGCGATTAACAATAAGTGATAGCGGTTCTGGATTTCCAGCTAAGATATTGGCAAGAGCATTCGAACCTTATATAACAACTAAGGCTAAAGGCACTGGTTTAGGTTTGGCGGTAGTAAAGAAAATCATTGAAGATCATGGCGCCAAAATCGAAGTTCGTAATCGTATGCAGGGAGAAGAAGTGATCGGCGCACAAGTATCAATTTTGTTTATGAATCTTGCAAAAGAGGCAGCATAAGAATGGCAAGTATTTTGGTGGTCGATGATGAGATGGGCATTCGCGAGCTTCTCAATGAGATTCTGACGGATGAGGGTCACACCGTATATTCCGCTGAGAGCGCAATTCAGGCGCGTACTATTCGCGAGCAAATGCGCCCCGATTTAGTATTGCTCGATATTTGGATGCCAGATACTGATGGCATCACTTTGCTAAAAGAGTGGTCTAAAACAGGTCAACTCACTATGCCGGTTGTCATGATGTCTGGCCATGCAACGATTGATACTGCGGTAGAGGCAACTCGAATTGGGGCTTTGAATTTTCTGGAAAAGCCTATTGCCCTGCAAAAATTACTAAAGACGGTAAATAAGGCTTTAGAAAGTTCGCCCAAATATATAGCGCCAGAAGAAGGCAAACTTGTCCAGGCTGTACCAGTTGTCGCAGCAATCACCAAAATTACTGCAGTTGAGCCTACATCTTTACTGCAAGATGGGGAATATATCAGCGGCATTGCGAAAACTTATTTTGACCTTCCGCTGCGTGAGGCTAGAGATTTATTTGAAAAAGCGTATTTTGAGCATCAAATGCAAATCATGGGTGGTAGCATGACCAAGATCTCGGAGTACACCGGTCTTGAGCGTACACATTTGTACCGAAAATTAAAGGCCTTAGGTATTGATACGTCGCGCAATAAGAGCGATAGCTAGGGTAAAGCTTTTGATTTATAACGCGATCTACATTTTTGGTGTATGTCTATTGAGCATCTTCAAAACCTTTTGATCCCCGAAAAATCAAGCTGAGCGCCGATTAAATATAGTAGTTAGCGCTTTTTCGACCGGTCCCTGGCTGATTAGTTATAATTCCAACTCTTGGCCTGGTAGCTCAGTCGGTAGAGCAGAGGATTGAAAATCCTTGTGTCGGTGGTTCGATTCCGCCCCGGGCCACCAAGAAATACCAAAACCACCTCCGGGTGGTTTTTTCATTTGGTTTTGCCTGCCTGTAAAAACCCTATGCTACGATGATTATTCAAGCTTTTTCATAATGTTTGGCTTCTAAAAAGGAAATATAAGTGAAGTTGAAATTACTCATAGTAGTTTTTGGGCTGCTACCAGTATTCGTCTGTGCTCAGACCCCATCTAATATGCTGGGCACCTGGAAGGGCGTCAGCAATTCAGCTGTCTCTGGTTCTGGATTGTTTCACCCTACGGAGGCGGGTCAAGAAAAGACTGTACGCTTCAGAAACGTAGAGTATGTATTGGTTATAGACAGAGAAGATGGCAGAAACTTTGTTGGATCTATTGGCGCAACAAATAGTAAGCACCCAACTGATATTAAGCACAAAGAAGTGATACTTGGCGCTTATGCCAAAGACATGAAAAGTGGTGTGATGGTCAATGAAGTAGGAAGCTTTACGTTTAAATTGGCAGACACAAAAAATTTAGAAATTTGCTATTCCCAAGTCGCATCTAAATCAAGAGTGGCATCTTGCTTTGAAATGGTTAAACAATAAATTCTAAAAGAATAAAGCCTCTTAGGCTCTAGTCGATTTCGCCTCGGCCATCAAGAAATACCAAAACCACCTTCGGGTGGTTTTTTCATTTGGTCTTGTCTTAGAATGTTTCTCATATGACAAGGGACGAACGCTTTCATCAAATAGCCAAAGAGCTTGGATACGGCTTTCATGGAGAAATCAAAGTTGGAGGCAATTACAACCCTTTGGTTCAGCATGAAAACACTATCTATATCAGCGGCAAATCCCTCGCGTTGGCAGTGATGTGGTTATTCAGGGCGCCTTAGGTGCCGATGTATCGCTTGAAGCCGGACAGGTAGCGGCAAAGATTTGTGTGATGCGAGCAGTTGCGCTTTTACTAAGGCAGCTGGGATCATTGGACCGAGTTCAAAAGATTTTGCGGATCTCTGTCTATGTTCAGTCTTCAGCGAGCTTTACTCAGCAAAGCGAGGTTTCAGATGGGGCCTCTGAAGTTTTGTATTCAATCTTTGGTGATGCTGGGGTTCATTCAAGAACATCCGTTGGCGTATTTCAATTGCCTAAGAATGCCCCGGTAGAAATTGATTTCGTAGTGGCAGTAGATTAAACATCCTAGGCCCTAGTCGACTCTGCCTCGGGTTACCAAGAAACACCAACATCACCTTCGGGTGGTTTTTTGCATTTGCATTTGTGCAAATGCACCATTTTTATAAATGATATGATTTTCAAAGATGCTACAAAGCATTAATAATTAAAAAATAATAGGAGATATGCAATGCTATCGCGATTAATTGCTTTAATTGGCTTAACTTGCTCTATTGCTTTTGCGCACGCAGAAATTGTTAAGGTCGATGACTATATTGAAGGCGCCGATCCTGGAGTGAAGTTATTCGTTAGAAATAAGTTTGCCGAGCCAAAGATTAAGGCTACCAATAACAATGTGGTGCTTTTTATTCATGGTGCCACCTTTCCCTCTACACCTGATTTCGATCTGCAATTCCAAGATTATTCTTGGGCCGACTGGATGGTGAAGCATGGCTACATTGTGTATATGTTCGATAAGCGCAATTACGGATTTTCAAGCAGAGAAAAAGCCATGGATGAGCCTGCCACAAATAACCGCCCAGTTACCCGGTCATATCTAGCAATTAGAGATATCAATTCTGTTGTAGATTTCATTCGCAAAAAAGAGGGCGTTGAAAAGATTGACCTAATTGGATGGTCTTGGGGGGCAACAACGGCTGGCTTATATACCTCATTAGATAGCGAGAAGGTGAATAAATTAGTACTTTACGCACCGGCATACTCATATCAAAATCACACGAATCTCGGCGCAGGAAGTGGTTTGCAAAATAAACGAAAGCCAGATGAGTTTAACTATGCATTAGGGGCTTATCGTTTTGGCTCTAAGGCCGCCAATGATTCTAGGTGGGATGGAGAAATACCGTTAGAGGATAAAAATAGCATTCGAGACCCAGCGGTTCGTGATGCCTTTGCGATCGAGGCGCTAAAAACAGACCCCACCAGTGAGAGCAGAAACCCACCCAGTTTGCGAGCGCCAAACGGTGTTCTAGAAGATAGCTTTATGCAGGCTACTGGAAGACCTATTTGGAATGCTTCTTCAATTTATGTTCCAACTCTGGTCATTGCGGGTGAATTTGATACTTGGTCATTTCCTCAAGATCGGGCAATGGTGATGCGTGACTTAACAAATGCGCCTTATAAAAAGAGCGTTCAAATTAAAAATTCAACTCACTTTATGCTCTTCGAGAAAACTCGATATGAGTTCTTTAATGAGGTAAATGACTTCTTAAAATCTAAAATCTAAAATCTAAAAACTAATTAAATTAGGGTCTCCCATTCTCGGCCCTCGTTGATTCCGCTCCGGGCCACCAAGAAACACTAAATAGCCCACTTGTTGGGCTATTTTTTAAGTAAAAGCGCGCGCTCGGGTTACGCAGGACCCACCAAGAATCGTTAAAACCTTTATCAGAAATGATGGGGATCAAATAAAAAGGCCTTTTTAATGCTAAAGATGATTGATGTTCGAGTGGCTAATCTTTGCTTTTATCGAGTGTTGTTATTGGTATTGTGTAGCTATTCTTTGATGGGTTGTTCAGTTTTCTCTGCTGCTGGAACGGCGGTGTCTACAACGGCATCTGTTGCTGGAACGGCTATATCCACAACTGCATCTGTTGCTGGTAGTGTTGTCGGTGGTGCTATTAGTGTTGTAAAGCCATAACTCAAATTCTGCAGTCAACTCATTGGTAATATTTAAGAGGCTTGTGCCAAAATATTATCCTAAATACTATAACTGGTGAAATATGAAATTTTTTTTCAATACTCTTGCAGTGATTTTGCCAATCTTGGCCTTGAGTGGCTGTCTTGCTAGTACAACATCACCAGTAGGCGTGAATTGTGACTACAGCAAAGGCTTACCTTTGTGGGAAATGCCTCTTGATTGCCAGGCCGGAAGGTAGCTCTTCTGTCGGCGACTTGATTGAGCTTCAGTCGCCAAGAATCAAAATTAGCCCACTTGTTGGGCTAATTTTTTTAGCAAAGCAGAATAAATTTTTGAGGCTTGTTATTTCTCTGGTGAAAAGCCGCAATGGGCGCACTAATGAAGCATTAAATGTGTAGGCCATTTCAAGGGGGTCCAATGGCTTATTTCCCCTTGTGATAATTGCGAAATTTAATCAGAACTTGCTAAGAAGAATGGCGGGAGAATATTGAAGTAAAAGTAGAGTATTAGCAAAAATAGCTTCATTTCCATCTTTGCCCTAGTTGATTCTGTCCTGGGCCGTAGAATGTAACTTCAATGCCAATTAAGTTCATTCAGCTTTTAACTAGTACACACCGATCTCAAAAGACCAACTTTCAGTTGGGCGCATACATGGCATTTGTTGCTGGGGCTGTTAATGCTGGAGGATTTTTGGCGATTGCCCGCTACACATCACACATGAGTGGAATCATTTCTGGGATTGGCGATGATTTAGCCTTGAATAATTTCCTTTCAGTTTTGGGCGGTATCTCACTCCTTTTCTCTTTTCTATTTGGTGCTGCAACTACAGCCGTTATTGTTAATTGGGGGCATAGAAGAAGGATTCATAGTGAGTTTGCTTTGCCTTTATTGATTGAGGCTGTTCTCTTATTGGTTTTTGGTTTGGTTGGTGCTAACTTGAATCTATATCTCCCGTTAACGGTTCCAACAATTGCCTTACTCTTGTGCTTTGTGATGGGTTTGCAAAATGCCATTGTTACTAAGGCCTCTAAAGCTGAAATTAGAACTACTCATATGACTGGCGTTATTACCGACATTGGCATAGAGCTGGGTAAATTAGTCTATTGGAATAAATCGGAGGAGGCAAACAAGAAGGGTTATGTAAAGGTAAATCAAGAAAAGTTAAAAACCCATTTATGGATCTTCGGCATGTTTTTAATGGGCGGAATTATTGGGGCCATTAGCTTCAAAAGGGTTGGTTATATTTCTGTAGTGCCACTATCCCTTTCTCTGGTGTTGATAGCAAGTTTGCAGATCTATCGAGATGTTGTGGTGGCCATGAGAGGTGGCGACCATGGCTTTTAATCTAAGGGTATCGAGCCTCTAGCGAGTACCATAGCCATCAGCGGATTTTTTATAAGTCCCTTTGTGTTTATATGTCTGGGTTGGTGATCAAGCACCAGAATGATGCCTAATAGAGATTTGTGCATTTTTTGGCTTGATACTATGTTTGTATAGTTAAGTTCATTCTTTAGCTATTCCTCCATAAGTTGTTATTTCAAGCCATCCTTCGGGATGGCTTTTTCTTTTAAGGGGGGTGATCTTTAGGGGGGGGTGGGCGAAGACTTGCATCCTAATGTAATCGCTTAAGCGTTAATTAATAAGTTTGCATAGCGCTTGTATAGCAATTCTTAAATGACTTACGAGTAGTTTTTCATTTCCACGGTTTCATTTCTTGGTAGTTTCCCTTGGGCTCATAAAAACCACTATATTTTGATGAAGTTCCCTATATCGCTTAATTACAAAAGGTTGTGATGACTGCAATTACCAAACCCCAGTCCAAATTCTCAGCGGTTATTCGCGTTACTAGCGGAAACTTTATTGAGATGTATGACTTCTTTTTATTTGGCTTTTATGCCACCTACATCTCCAAGGCGTTCTTTCCATCTGATAGCGAGTACGCATCGCTAATGCTGACGTTTGCCACATTTGGTGCGGGTTTTTTAATGCGCCCATTGGGTGCTATTTTGCTCGGTGGCTATATAGATCGAATCGGGCGTCGTAAAGGCCTTGTCTTAACGCTTGGTATTATGGCTACCGGCACGGCAATGGTTGCCTTCATTCCAGGCTATGCAACGATTGGTTTATTTGCACCAATATTGGTTTTAGTAGGCCGCCTCTTGCAGGGATTTTCAGCTGGGGTTGAGCTTGGTGGCGTGTCGGTGTATCTATCTGAAATAGCCACCCCGGGCCGCAAGGGCCTCTACGTTAGCTGGCAATCAGCAAGCCAACAGGTTGCCATTATCTTTTCCGCAGCCCTGGGATATTTTTTAAATCAGTCAATGAGTAAAGAGGCTATTGCCGACTGGGGATGGCGCATTCCATTCTTTATTGGGTGCATGATAATTCCCATTGTTTTTCAGATTCGCCGTTCATTGCAAGAGACCGATGTGTTTCTTGCTAAAAAGCATCACCCTACATTTAAAGAAATTATCAAATCTTTAGTGAGTAACTGGCAATTGGTTATTACAGGAATGATGCTCATTGTGATGACAACCGTTTCCTTTTATCTCATTACGGTCTATACGCCCACCTTTGGTAAGAGTGTATTAAAGCTATCGATAGTGGACAGTTTGATAGTGACTTTTGCTGTTGGTTTATCTAACTTCTTTTGGCTGCCGGTGATGGGTGCGTTATCAGATCGAATAGGGCGCTGGCCAATCATGGCTTTATTTTCAGCGCTGACACTTTTTACTGCTTATCCCGTGTTGAGCTGGCTGGTAGGGTCTCCAAGCTTTGAGCATATGTTGGCAGTGGAGCTTTGGCTGTCTTTCCTCTATGGGAGTTACAACGGGGCTACTGTAGTGGCTTTAACTGAAATTATTCCCAGCAATATTAGAACCACAGGCTTTTCTTTGGCATACAGCTTGGCAACAGCGCTATTTGGCGGTTTCACCCCTTTGGTTTCGACTTGGCTCATTGAAACGACTGGCGATAAGGCTTCCCCCGGGTATTGGATGGCTATGGCCGGTGGTTTAGGCTTGGCTGCCACATTTTTAATCTACAGGGGAATTGTTAAGGCCAGGAAATAGGTGGTTTTGGTTTTAGTTAGCCCTACTCTAAAGCACTAATAATAAACATTTCCCCTTAATATGTTGCTTTGCAGCAAATTGCCATTGCATGCATGATAAAAGTTAATTAATATGTTGCAATGCAGCAAAATTAACCTATAAGGAAATTCTATGTTTAAAAATCAATTTGCAGGAAATCAAGCCAAATCAATTGAAGCTGTTCGTGCTTTAGGTCAAACAGCTCTAGAAAATGCTCAAGAATTAGCCCAGATCAACTATCAAGTGGCGCAAGAGTTGGTTGCTAAGGCTCAGGCTAAAGCAGCCCAATTAATGAAAAGCCAAGATCCAAAAGCAGCGTTGGATCTTCTCCAAAGCGAATCTGTTCAAGAGGCTGTTGAGCAAATTACTGCCTATCAGCAGAAGGTGACCAACGTATTGCGTCATGGCAATCAAGAATTAGTTGAAGCAATTGAGGCGGTAATTAATCAATCACAAGATGATTTACAGGCTTTTATTGCTACTGCTAGCTCAAAAGCACCGGCTGGTTCGGAGGCATTTGTAAGCGCCTTTACTTCTGCATTTAATACTGCAATGCAAAACTTTAATCAAGTTCGCGCTACCGCTAAGGATGCATTTGCAAATCTTGAAAAAAGCGTTGAATCAGCATTGAACTCTGCACCAAGTCAATTTGGTCAGGTGGTAAAGGCCGCTCCAAAAAAAGCTCGCGCTAAGTAATTAAGCGTAATTAGTAAGTGCTCACTCATATATATATCTATATTTAATATGAGGCTATGAAGAAGCGATTTAGAGAGTTGGGTATTGGCAGTTTTGGTGGATGGGATCAAATAAATTGATTCCATCCGCCTCAATCCTTTTAAATCAGACGATTTTTCACTTGCTTAGATTCAATGCATGTATCCTTCATTGCGGCAAAAAAACTACAATGAAGCTCCAAAAGTGATGGTTAACCAATAGATGAAGCAAGAAGCATTTTTAGAGAAGTTAGCAAAAGAGGATTTTCCGGATCCCGTATTCGTAGCTCGAGACCATGGAGGATTTTTAGATCTGCATTCACACCCCTATGAAGTGCTCGCGCTTGTGACTGAAGGTCAAATTGATATTGCTATAGAGGGGATTAAAAATATCTACCTTGCCGGTGATGTTTTTCATTTGCTCCCTAATCAAATCCACACAGAAAGTTATGGTGGTCGGGGCGTTAAATATCTAGCTAGTAGAAAAGGTATTGTTTTGCAGGAAGAGCTTGGGTTACAGGTTATTGGGCAAACTGAGTAAATAATTCAAAAAACCTTCTATAGGTTTTGCAAATTGATTGACCGCCTTTTTGGCGGTTTTTCATTTAAATGGTTTGGGTGTCCCCAATTCCCGGGGGTTATCTGATAAAGAGCCAGGCAGTTAATATCGCACCTACAAAAACAATAAAAATACGTAGCCATTTATCTGGGAGTTTATTCATGAGCCAGACTCCGCTGAACCCGCCCAAAATACCGCCAAATCCAAGGGCCAGAACGGCACCCCAGTTAATTGAGGGTGAGAACATGAAGATAATGACGGCTGATGCATTCATGGTCATAGCTAGGGCATTTTTCGTAGCTCCAGCCATTTTGACTTGTTGGCCCGCAAAGCTCAGTGCAGCTAGCATCAGAAATCCAATTCCGCCGCCAAAATAACCACCATATATGGCAATTAAAAATTGTACGAACAAAAGAATGTAGGGGGGTGCTTGGATTTGATGTGTCTGCGAACTGTTTTTTCTAAAAAAACTCCCCCAAGCAAAAACACTGGTAGCAAACAAAACTAGCCACGGTATGAGCTTGGTAAATACGCTAACTGGGGTGTAAAGAAGGAGAAACGCCCCTGAAACCCCACCCAAAATGCTAATGAGAAACAGTTGCTTGAAGCTAACGGATCCCACGCCACCTACAAGCTTGCGTCCAGCAAAGCTTGATGACATTTGACTGGGAAAAAGCGCAATCGTAGAGCTCATATTTGCAGCTAATGGATCTAGCCCAGCCAGAAGTAAAGCAGGAAAGGTGATAAATGAGCCGCCGCCTGCTAACGCATTTTGGATTCCCGCATATAAACCAACCGCAGCCAGTAGCAGTACTGTAGAAAACGGCAAGGAGAGCAGTTCATTCATTTCGTTGTTAACTCTTTTATCAAGTCAATGCATTGTAATGATTAAAGAAATAGCTCGTGTCCAGCCCAGGCCTATTCATTTTTAATGACTTTTCATCAAATTTTTTAAAGGTCGCATAAGTATTTCAATATCCTTAGCGTCTAAGTATTAACAAACAAGGAGATGTAGATGAAAAGAACAATGCAAGGTTTGGTTATGGCGAGTCTTTTGATGGTCGGGGTAATTGGCCTTGCCAGCGCAGCGTTGCCTGAACCACAAGATCCTCAGGCCGTTGCAAATATGACTTTTGATCAGCGATTGCAAATGTCTAAGGATTTGCGCGAGCAATTTAAAAATGCCACTCCTGAAGAGCGGCGTGAGTATCGCCAGAAATTGCATGCGAGATTTACCGCCTTAAGTCCAGAGGAGCGTAAAGCATTGCGTGACAAGATGCATGCTCAATGGGCGGCCCTATCCCCAGAGCAGAAGAAGCAGTTGCGCGAGAGTCGTAAAGCCATGGTTGCTGCGATGACGCCAGAAGAGCGTGCTGAAATGAAAAAAGAGCGCGAGGTATGGATGCAAAGCCACCCACAGGAAAGGGACCACTGGACTAAACCGATGACCAACTAGGAGCGAGTTTGAACTTGTTTTTTAGTGGGCAACGTCGCACAGAGCAGGCTTTATTAAAAAGGGCCGCTACAGGCGACCCTAATGCATCTAAAGAAGTCATCAGCTTATTAAATCTACCTGCCTATTCGCTGGCGTTTAGGATGCTGGGAAATAAGGAGGATGCACAAGATGTGGTGCAAGAGGCGTTTATTAGGCTTTGGAAGAGTGCTGATTCGTTTTCAGGAAAATCGAAATTATTCACTTACTTTTACGCGATTGTTAGTAACCTTTGTTTAGATCAACTGAAGTCTAGTCGCAACGGTATGTTTGAGGAGTTCAATGAATTGGTGCATTGCCGATCAGAAGATGTGTTGTTAGGGTTCAGTGGTGGCATTACTGCAGAGGAAATAAAAAAAGCAATGAATGTATTGAGTTCGAAGCAAAGAATGGCGATTTTGATGTGGGCTTATCAAGACTTGACCGCCGAACAGGTGGGCGTGGCGATGGGCATGAATAAAAATAGTGCCGATCAATTACTTTTCCGAGCCAAGTTAAAACTAAAGTCTGAACTGAAAAAAGGTGACGCTCATGAGGCCTGATGACAAACAAGTTTTGCTAGACGCTTTGGAGCAAATAAAAGTCCCAGACCCATCGGAAAATTTTGAACAACGTCTATATCAAGACTGGGAAAGGGTGGTGTTGACCTCGCCAGAAAAGTCAACTCGTGCAATCTCTGAGATTTTGATGATTGCCAGGGGGCATCATAAGCTTTTCATCTTTCTGGCCATGATGGCGATTCTTGCCTCTGTTTTATTGGGGCAAAGAATGGTGAATTCGACCGAGGATGAGCTACGCCGCATTGATGCGCTATCCGAACTTTCTTTATCTACAATCTGATGGGTAGAGTATTTCTTCTATTGCCCATCAATTAAATTGATTGGCCTTACTCATAATTGATGAATTTTTCGGTGAATATGTTTGTAGGTTTTAGAGGCATGTAGTAAGCTGACAAGAGCAATATTGCTGATGAGAGCCTGATGGCTGGGTGCCAAAATTTTTGGAGAAGTTAAATGATAAATATTCGTAAAGTTCTTTCGTTCTTGATTCTTAGCTTGGGACTTATCGGTTTTAGCGCTGGCGCTGCCGATGCTCCTAAGGTGCCATCCGGAACAGTAAGTATTAGTGAAACCCAATTTGCGCTAATTGTGGGTGGAAGTACGGGTGGCGGTGTATTGACCTATCAAGGAAAAAAATATCCATTCAAAATTGGCGGAATGAGCTTGGGTGCCAACGTTGGCGTTTCTAAGTTATCAGCAAGTGGTGAGGTTTATGATTTGGCGGATATCTCTAAATTCCCTGGCACCTTTACTAAACTAGAAAGCAGTATTACTTTGGGCGGTGGTGTTGGTGGTACGGTTCTTAAAAATGAAAATGGCGTGATCATGCGCTTAACAAGTACATCTGAAGGGCTGCAGCTCAATTTAAGTGCCAGTGGCGTAACAGTTAAGCTTGATAAGTAATCAAGGTATTAGGTTTTAGCTACTCCAGTAAGGGTGGCCGCTCACAAGAAATGCCTAAACCACCTTCGGGTGGTTTTTCTTTTCAGCGGGGCGATTCAGTCTTTTGCCCACTATTTGTTGGAAATTCTTGTCGGCTCGGTCTGTAAACAATTCAAAAATATATAAGACTTTTTAAGGTAAAAGTATCATTAGGGTAAAGTAAATGGCAATCTGGCTATTTTTAAAATATTAAAAGGAAGAAATATGACTCATCATGATAAGTTGCTTGAAGCATTCGAAGTTTATAAATCAGAGAATGAAAAATTTCACGGTAAGGGTGTAAAAGCATCTGCTGCTAGAGCTCGTAAAGCACTCCAAGAAATTTCTGGCTCTTGCAAAGAGCGTCGTAAAGAAATTACCGCTGAAAAAGAGGCCTTAGAGGGAAAGCCTAAGGGCGATGGTATGTCTCAAGATGCAGCGCGTCATGCCCACGTTAGAAAGTAATTCTTAAGTCTAGATAAGCCACCTGCGGGTGGTTTTTTCTTGCCCAAAATTTGGGATTTTACGAAATTCAGGCCTATTGAAATCGATATGCTAAGGCCACAAAAATATTATCTTGAAATGATCGCGTTACGACTGGGCTGTTATTGATTCCGCCCCCCATCCATTTTCGCTTTCCATAGATGTTGACATACCAGTTATCTACTACTGGAATTTCAATCATCATCCCAGCCAACAGGTTTGTTGTGGCGGGCACGGCATAAATGCTATATCCAGTGAGTTGAGAGTCCCCTGTACTAATACCGTAATAGTAGTTGGCGTATTGACTAGATTGTCTTTGAATGCCAAGTTGCGGATAGATTTTGATATCTCGATAAGTATCAACTTCCCCAAAATAGGATGCCTCATATAGTGCCCCTTGGGATTTTCCAAAGTCGTGATATGCGTTTACAAAAAATCCTCCAATAGGGGTTTCTTGAAATGTCCCAAGGCCTAATGGGATGGGATCACTTTTATTAATTAAAGCACCATTGATCACGGATCTTATTTTGTAGTTGTCTAAATTTATTTTTCCACCAAGTTCAAAATAGCCGTAACCCATTTTGAAAGTTTTAAAACCTACCTGATCTATCCGAGCAAAAAAACGTTGATAGTCAAAAAAGGCATACGGCATTGCGATGGACTGCGTTCCTTCGCTACCTGTGTGAAGGTTCGTTGAATATAGGGCCACTCCGAGATCTCCAACAATATGATCTGGCAGGCTATCGGGTACATCATCTAATGCATATGCGGGTAGAGATTGGAGGCACAGGATGAGGAGGGGTAAAAGGGCTGAAAACCTTATGAACTTGTTAATTTTAGAGGTCCACGTTGTCTAGGGCAGCATCCATAAGATGACTTGTATCGGCCCACTTCTCAATCATCCATCTTTGTCCGTCATGAGCTATGTGATTTAAGGAGGCGTTGGGCACAGAAGCAACGCGATGGGTATTAAGCGCTTGCTGGCTAACAATGCGATAGATCATATCAAGTACTCCACCATGACTAACAAGACAAATTATTTTTCCAATGTGGGCCTGTTTGATTCTTTCGAGTGCATGCTCAATCCGAATAGCGAATTGAGAAATACTTTCGCCACCTTCTAGATCATGGTCAAGATCACGTGCTAAATGGGCCTCCCAAATACTGGGGCGAATTCGAGACGCTTCGCTGATTTTGAGTCCTTGTAAGGCTCCAAAATGCCGTTCTCGTAATGCCTCATCTAAAACGGCGGGCTTGCCAAATAGCTTCACGATGGCGTTTGCTGTGTCGGCCGCTCTTTGTAGGTCGCTGGTATACAGCACATCAAAATGAAAGTTTATAGTTTTAAGGGCCCTCGCCATCTGAGTCGCTTGTTCTTGGCCGTGGGAATTTAAGGGAATGTCGGTGTGCCCCTGAAGACGACCTTCGGCATTCCAAGGGGTTTCACCATGACGAATGAGGCAGAAGTGGGTTGTACTCATCTGGCAATAATAAAACGAGATGACTCACTCTGGCGCTATGATTGGCCAATGCTCAATTTATCTATGTTTAATGGGCCGTATAGCTTTATTGGTTTATTAATGCTTTCAAATGTCTTTATGACTTTTGCTTGGTATGCCCATTTAAAGAATTTGTCATCAAAACCGTGGTGGATAGCGGTTTTGGTGAGCTGGTTCATTGCGTTTTTTGAGTATGCACTTCAAGTTCCCGCAAATCGCTTAGGCTTTGAGCATTTCAGTCTTGGGCAGCTCAAAATTGCACAAGAGGCAATTACATTGAGCGTATTTATACCTTTTGCGGTCTTTTACATGGGTGAGCCGTTTAAGTTGGATTATCTTTGGGCTGGTACTTGCTTGTTGGGTGCTGTCTACTTTATGTTTAGATCGTGATGCTTTTATGATATCGAGATTCTTAGAAACTATTAAGGTCAATTTGTGAAAAAATATTTAGCCGTAGCAATACTTTCCTGCATGGGTTTGACGGCTTGCGCAGCGGTGTATACCGATGCATCTGATGCTAACCATGTCACATTTCTTAACAGCGATGGCGACTCTATTGCGCAATTGACTCCAAAGGCAAATGCTTATTGTGCTCAGTATGGAAAAGTAGCACTCTATCGAAATAGCGATAGTTCTTTGGTTGCCGTCTTTGACTGCAAGCCTGCCAAATAATCTACATTTAACCTGCTAGGTTTGATTGATAGATTAGGCCGGCATGCTCTCTGAGCGCGTGGAACTGAATAGATTCCCAGCGTTGCTGAGCAACATCTAACTCAGACTTATGAGAGGCTAGAAACACGGCCGCTCCCACAACATCTTCAGCCATGCGGTGAAGGTTTTCTTGAGTAAATTTTTTCAGGGCAACTGGATCATCAGAGCTCACCCAGCGAGCTAGGCTATAGCGTGCTGGAAGGAGTCTGACTTCGGCACCATATTCTGTTTGTAGGCGATGGCTAACAACTTCAAATTGAAGTTGTCCAAACGCTCCCAACAGCATGGTGCCGCCCCCCATGGGGCGGAAGACCTGTATCGCGCCCTCCTCTCCAAGCTGCATTAGACCGGTCCGCAATTGCTTAGAGCGCAAGGGATCGGCAGACTCCACCATGCGGAAGATTTCTGGGGCGAAAAATGGCAAGCCGGTAAATTGCAATTGCTCGCCTTCTGTAAGGGTATCCCCAAGACGTAGTAAGCCATGATTTGGTAAACCAATGATGTCTCCCGGAAAAGCTTCATCCAAAATATCACGGCGTTGGGATAAAAAAGAAAGAGCATTATTAGTTCTGACTTCTTTACCGTTACGGCAAATTTTTAATTTCATGCCGCGCACAAAGTGCCCAGAGCAAATACGCAAAAAGGCAACACGATCTCGGTGTGCGGGATCCATGTTCGCTTGAATCTTAAAGACAACGGCCGAGAATTTGTTTTCAGCGGGACTAACTTCACGTTGCAAAGCCTTGCGTGATCCAGGTGATGGAGCTAATTCCACTAAGGTATTGAGAATTTCTCTTACGCCAAAATTATTGATGGCTGATCCGAAAAAAACTGGCGATTGCCGGCCCGCTAAAAACGCCTCGCGATCAAAAGCTGGCATCGCATTTTTAATAAGATCAACTTCGGCTAAAGCGTTTTCTAAGTCCACGCCAAGACGCTCTTTTAGGGCTGGATCGTTAATATCGACAATGGCATGGGAATCTTCGGTAACTCGATCTTCACCAGACTTAAACATGCGCATCTGCATGTTGGCAATATCAATAACCCCTGCAAAAGATCTACCCATCCCAACTGGCCAGGTAAAAGGGACTACCTCAATACCTAATGCAGTCTCAATTTCATCCATCAGTTCCATTGGAGGCTTAACTTCGCGATCCATTTTATTAATGAAGGTAACGATAGGTGTATTACGGGCGCGACAAACCTCTAATAAGCGAAGGGTTTGTGATTCCACTCCATTAGCCGCATCAATCACCATAAGGGCTGAGTCAACCGCAGTTAATACACGATAAGTATCTTCAGAGAAATCTTGGTGACCTGGGGTATCGAGCAAGTTAATGATGCAGTCCCGATATTCCATTTGCATGACAGAACTTGCCACAGAAATACCGCGTTGCTTCTCAATCTCCATCCAGTCGGAGGTGGCATGTCTCGTAGCTTTTCGGGCTTTAACGCTACCAGCAATTTGAATGGCTCCCGCGTAGAGCAAAAGCTTTTCCGTAAGCGTGGTCTTACCTGCATCTGGATGGGAGATGATGGCAAAACTACGGCGTCTTAAGACTTCTGCGCCGGGGGTGCTGGAGGAAATGGTGTCGATGGTAATTCTGCGCTTAATAATTTAGGTTTGAACAGAATTATAAGCGGGGATCAGCTACTTAGAATTGCTCATCAGGACGGACAAATCGCCATTGTCCTGGTGGAAGGGGCCCTAGGGAAATACGACCCATGCGAACCCGTTTCAAGCCTAAAACCTTTAATCCGACCATCTCACACATGCGACGGATTTGACGTTTACGACCTTCGCGCAATACAAACCGGAGTTGATCTTCATTCTGCCAGCTTACTTGCGCTGGTTTTAGTTCAACTCCGTCTAAGCTTAGCCCGTGTCGTAGGCGATCTAAATCTTCAAATGAGAGCCTGCCCTCCACGCGAACTAGGTATTCTTTTTCGATGGGGCTATTTTCTCCAATAAGGAGTTTGGCAATACGACCATCTTGGGTTAGCACCAGCATTCCTGTGGAGTCAATATCCAATCGTCCAGCAGGCGCTAAACCCTTGGTATTAAATCGTGGGCTACGTCCCCTGTCCAATGGACTGGGGAAATAGTTTTCTGGGGTAACGAGAGATGCCGCGGGCTTATATTCCTGCTCATCATCAAAATGAGAAATGAAACCAACGGGCTTATTGAGGATTACGGTAATTCTTGAGGCTTGCTGGGCCTTAGCAACGGACTGCAGTTCAATCTTTTGATGGCGGAAAGCTCGCACACCTAATTCGTTTACTACCTCTCCGTCAACCGTTACTAAGCCTTGCTCAATGTAGCTATCAGCCTCGCGGCGTGAACAGAGTCCGAGCTCAGATAGTAATTTTGAAACGCGTACTTTTTCTTCCATGTTCCTATTATCGGGCAAATCCTCGAATTGGATATTGGATTGTTAGGGGTTTTATGTGCGCACAATATGTACGCTGCAAGGGGCTTCTTCAACGATTTTGGTCATCGAGGTGCGCCACGGGGTCACTTTGTTGGGCGATTTACGTGATGCGCCAATCAGAATTAAGGAGGCATCGTTATCTTTTGCAAAATCAACAATGCGAGTTGCCGGGTCAAGAGCTTCGAGCACATGATAAGAAATTCTTTCTGGCGGGAGTTTTAGGGGTTTGGCCCACTCCATCAATTGGACTAAATGACCGCGCACAATACCACTTGCGGTTTGGCTTTCTACATTGCCTTCAAATGTAGGGGTATTGGCGATGGTACTCAGGCACACAAGTCTCCCCTCGGGATAGACCAGAAGTACATTTTTCGCCGTTGTTTGCATGCGTTCACGCAAATTTTCGTCTGATTGACGGGTATCAATTGCTGCGATGATTAATGGTGCATCTTGGTTTCCTCTGCTCGGCCGAGGGCTTGGAGAGGGTTCATAGCCAGCTGCACGAAGCCAGCGCTTCATGCTCTCCCAAAAACTTAAAGGCTCTACGCGCTCTGAACGCTCTGTTAACTTTACGCTCTCTGGTTCGCGCAGTAATTGTCGAAGACGGGTTGCGCTTTGGTAGCGATCATCGGCCCTTGCCTCTAGGCAGCGCAATACCACCTCTTGAAGCCAACGAGGAATCTCTTTGCGTATAGCTCTGGGCGGAAAAGCTTCAGCCCATGTGCGCTTGCGAAGACCACTCATGGTTTGCGGATTACCAAAAGGTAGCTGGCCAGTTAAAAGCTCATAGAGAATGACGCCGATGGAAAAGATATCGCTACGGTAATCAGAGCGTATTCCAGATACTTGTTCTGGCGAAATATAAGGCGCTGAACCAATGCCCTTGCGCATCTCTTCGGCAAGCAAATCAGGAAAGCGCTCATGATGTGAAAGGCCAAAATCAATTAAGGTTAATTTACCGTTGGCATCAATCAGTATATTTTCTGGTTTGATATCAAGATGAATCGCATCTTGAGCATGCAATGATTGCACTGCTTGCGCTAGATCTGCGCCAATGCGAATTACCTCATCAATCTCAAATTTTTTCCCCTCTTTAATCAGATCTTCGAGGGGCCTTCCTTCCACGCGTTCCATGGCGATGTAGGGGCGCGTTGCCATATTTCCAGAGCCCAGATATTGGGGTACATAAGGACTTTTAAGGGCGCGCAATATTGTGAGTTCAGTTTCAAAGCTAATTAAGCTTTCAACAGGCTGATCTCTTCCAACCCGCGGAATTTTTAAAAGGATGGGTATATCAATACCCTCTTTCGTTGCAGAGAATAGGCTGGCCATTCCCCCGCGATGAACTTCTTTGCCTAAAACAAATCCATCAACGACTTTTCCTTCTTGGAATATATCGTCGACTGCTTCAATTCCAGGTGCAATGGCCATGGCTAAATCATCTGCCAGTGATGAGTCGGTTGGCGAGCTCTTCGGGGAGGCCTGCTTGTCTCACCTTGTTAGCCGCTGCAAAGTAGTCATAAGGAGTGCGATGAAAGGTGAGTACTGAAAGCTCAGGTTCAAATATAGCAAAGCACGCTTCGGGATTGCCATCTCTTGGTTGACCAAGAGATCCGACTACGCCAACCCATTGTCGATGACTTAACACTGGCACCTCATCTCCTGGATGGGGTGCAAACCGAATGAGTTTGCCAACCGCGCTTTGATAAAAAAGAGCCTGCTCATGAGCATGACCTACAAAGGTGTAAGTTTTTCCAGAGCTTTGTGCGCAACGCCATGCACTCATGCTATCGGTCACATAGTTCCAGTCTGATGGATTGTGAGCGGAGGCATGTACAAAGCAGATTTGCTCTTCGTTAATGATCAATGGCAAACCTTGCAAGAAGTCAACTTGGGAATTGTTGAGTTGGGTTTTAGTCCACTCAATCGCAGCATTCGCATTCGCATTCATTTGATTGCGATAGTCTTTAAAGATAGCTTCATCATGATTGCCAACAACTGCTAATGCTTTTTTAGAAGCAACTAATTCGGCAATGCGGTCAATTAAGGCGCATGGATCTGCGTTGTAGCCAACAATGTCGCCTAAAAAAACCATACGTGTGACGCCCAGCTCTCTGGCTTTGGCCATGCAGGCCTCAAAGGCCTCTAAATTGCTATGAAGATCGGCAAATAGCCCAATACGCTCACTCATCCCTTAATGATAGGGCATAACCGCTAATGGCTAGTAGGGGCTTAATTCTTGCGAAGGGCGGTTCTTAAAGCGTTTATGAACCCAATAGTATTCCGCTGGCCGCAGGCGGATTTCTTTCTCAAAATACTCATTTAGTAATGCTGTATCAATGACTGGATCATCAGTAGGAAATGCTTTGATTGGCTTGCTGATAGCGCAGATATAGCCACTCTCATCGGGTTTTAGGGCTGTCACCATCATGCACACTTCGGCCCCAGAAATTTTTGCCAGTCGAGAAACGGCGGTAATGGTGTTAGTTGAGATATTGAAAAAGGGAACAAAAGCAGAGTCTTTGGTTCCCAAATCAATATCTGGGGCGATGATGATAAATCCACCCTTTTTAATTTCTCTGATGAGCTCTCGAGAATTGCCTTGACGATCAATGGAGTTTCCACCAAAACGATTACGCCATTCAATTATCTTGCGATTGAAAAATGGATTCTTCATGCGCTGAAAAAATCCGGATGTACGCGGCCAATTTTTTTCTGCCGCAAGGGCGCTCAAAATAATGCTACCTTCAATCCCAGTGAAATGCATATTGACCAGAATGCGCGGTTTTTGATCAGAAAGATCCACCTCTGATTGCACCTCAATCATGTTACTCAATTGTTTAACACTGCCGAGCCAAATAATGCTTTTCTCTACAAGGCTTCGACCAAGTAGGCGCCAGTGCTTTTTGCTAAGAGCGTCAATAGCATTTTCATCTAGCTCTGGAAAGCAGAGGTGCAAATTTGTTTTAACAACGCGATTTCTATCGCTCGGAATTCGCGCGGCGACATAGCCCAAACCATAACCAATCGATACTAATAATTTGTAGGGAAGGATGGAGAGGAGCTTGAGAAAGACAACTCCAGAGTAATTGATTAAAGATTTGAACAAATTAGCTTTGCTATGTATCGTAACGAGTTAAAGCTTCTTTATATTGTGAGCTCAACTCACTAGAAGAGCTGATGGACATTCCTAGATCATTTACTAGCCCTGTCTCTAGGCGGTATGCCCATCCATGAACCGATAGATCTTGTCCTCGTGCCCAAGCATCCTGAACGATGGTTGTTTCACAAACATTCACCACCTGCTCAATCACATTGAGCTCACAGAGGCGATCTTGCCTTTTTGGCGTAGCAATACACTCACCCAGATAACGTTCGTGCTTTTGATGCACATCTTTTACATGGCGCAACCAGTTGTCTGCTAGCCCTACGCGTTGGTCGCTTAAGGCAGCATGTACACCAGCACAACCATAATGACCGACTACCAAAATATGCTTAACCTTAAGAAGGTCAATGGCAAATTGAATAACGGATAAGCAATTTAGATCGGTATGCACAACAACATTAGCAACATTGCGATGAACAAATAACTCACCAGGGAGTAGGTCAACGATTTCATTTGCTGGAACACGGCTATCAGAGCAACCAATCCAGAGATATTCGGGGGCCTGTTGAGAAACTAAGCGCTTGAAAAAGTCAGGGTCCTTGGCAACCATGCTTTCCGCCCACTTGCGATTATTCGTAAATAGCTGTTCTAAAGGCTTGGAGTTCTTCATAATCATGCTTTGAGTTTAAAGTACTTTGATGACACCTATTTGGTTAAAACAAACCCCTACTGGAATTGCGCTAAGCATTCATTGTCAACCTGGCGCCAAAATCACTAAGGTGGTTGGCCTGCATGACGGATGCCTAAAAATTTCCCTGCAAGCTCCTGCGCTTGAGAACAAGGCCAATGAGTTTCTGTTGGCCTGGCTTTCTAAGCAACTGAAGATTCCCCAGAAGCAAATTCAGTTTCTATCTGGACAAAATAGCCGTAAAAAACGAGTGGAGATTTGGGGGTCCATTACGCCTGAACAAATTGCGGAAATCTTAAGTCCTTAAGATTTTCTTAGGCATTTGCTTGAACCTACCAAAAAATTGCCCACAAGATTCCTAAAATAAGTACCCATTTGCCAATGTAATAGACAGAGCGGTGTTTTGCCTTTAGTTTCTTAGCTTGTGCTCGCAGGTGATAAAAATAACCAAAAAGGATATTCACAAAGCCAACTTTTTCGCCAGCAACGTTTTGTGAAGATGCCGCGCTCATTACATACCGGCCAAACCAGCGATTCAGTACTTGCACAATTTTCGTGTGTACAGGGCGTTCAACATCGCAAAATAAAACAATACGTTGGTGATCTGTTTCATTGGCTGCATAGTGAATATAGGTCTCGTCAAACATGACTGGCTCGCCATCTTTCCAGAAGTAGCGCTCACCATCTACATCGATAAAGCACTTTGGATCATTGGGGGTTACAAGGCCAATGTGGTAACGCAAGGATCCTGCGTATGGATCACGATGGCGAACTAGAGTTGCCCCTGGCGGCAAAGAAGAAAACATCGCTGCTTTAACGGTGGGTATAGCTTTTAGCAAGGCGACTGTTTTAGGGCACTTTTCCTGGGCCGAGGGCATTTCTTTGCCATACCAATACAAGTGAAAACGTTTCCAGCCAGTACGGAAAAAGGAATTAAAGCCAATATCGTTGTATCCCGTAGCGGCGGCAATGGCGCCGTCACTATTAAGAGAGAGAGCTTCATCACGAATAATTTCCCAGTTATCTTGCAATAGCTTCATTTCCGGGAACTGCTCAACCGGTATAAAAGCGCCTTTTTTTACTTTAGAAAATAAATAAAGAACAGTATTGATCGGAGCCAAAAGAACTTGATAGTCGGTAAGAGATCTGACTACCCCAAAGCGCACTCTTCCTCGAAAGTAGACAAATATTGCCGAGGCTATAAAAATAAAGAAGACGACATGTCGCAATTGCATAAGAATTACCAATTAGTATTAATACCCGTATTTTATTTCTTTGTGAGTAGAAGTTGAGGAATTTCTAGGGCTCATATGTCCATGCACTTAAAATGGTGAAAAGAGGGTTTTTGGCAGTAGGCACCTTATTGGGGCTTTGACGCTAAATGAAAAGGAAAAATACGCATGAACAAATTTGTAAAATGGCTTCTAAGCCTTATTTTGATTGGGATTATTGGAATTTCTGTCTATACCTGGGCGATGCTAAGTTGGAGTTATGGCAGTGGCGAGCGCGCTGGATATGTTCAAAAGTTCTCTAATCGCGGGTATGTTTGCAAGACCTGGGAGGGTGAGTTGGCCATGGTCTCCATGCCAGGCACAATGTCTGAGAAGTTCTTTTTTACTGTCCGTGAAGATTCTGTAGCGCAAAAAATTAATGCCAATTTAGGTAAAAAAGTTGCCCTCACCTATCAACAGCACATTGGCCTACCAACCACTTGTTTCGGGGATACCGAGTATTTTGTGTCTGATATAAAGGTTTTAGAGGAATAAAAGACGCTTGATAGGTACTTTGCTGCCTCGCAGCTTTATTTTTATAATTTTTTGTGGTTAAAATCATGTAAGCGCAGTGTGCGCTGACATCAATATCTATAAGGAGCTTCACTTGAACAAAGCAGAACTAATCGCAGCGATTGCTGACGACGCTGAGATTTCAAAAGCCAAAGCTGAATTTGCATTAAATTCTGCTATCGCGAACATCATTAAAGCTGTTACTAAAGGCGACTCAGTTCAACTGATCGGTTTCGGTACTTTTGCTTCTGGAAAGCGTGCTGCGCGCATGGGTCGCAACCCAAAAACTGGCGAGCCACTCAAAATTGCTGCCGCTAAAACTGTTAAGTTTTCTGCTGGTAAAGCATTTAAGGATTCAGTAAACAAGCGTAAGAAGTAATTCTTGCTTTGTTGAGGAAAAGCCCGGCATGCCGGGCTTTTTTCTTTTTGTATTTAAGGTTTTTTGTTTAGCTTTGCACTAGTCTACGATGACGATGAATGCTCATTAATATTCCTGCTCCAAAACCTAGTGTTACCAATGCAGTTCCACCATAACTAATAAAAGGTAGCGGTACACCAACAACCGGCAATAAGCCACTTACCATTCCAATATTGACAAAGGCATAGGTAAAGAAAATAAGCGTTACTGAAGCCCCCAATAAGCGCGTAAATAAATTGGGCGCGCTGGCTGAAATTGCTAAGCCTCTCTTAATTAGGGCAAAAAAGAGGGCCAATAAAATCAAGTTGCCCAATAAGCCAAACTCTTCTGAATAAACAGCGAAAACAAAGTCGGTATGTTTTTCTGGGATGAATTCCAAATGCGCTTGTGTTCCTTGAAACCATCCTTTGCCAAAAAATCCGCCAGAGCCAATCGCAATCATCGATTGAATAGTATGAAATCCTTTGCCAAGTGGATCGCTGCTTGGATCTAGCAAGGTACATACGCGATGCTTTTGATAGTCTTGAATGAATGGCCATGCAACATCATGAGCACAAATCGTGGTTCCAAAAATCACGATGAGCAAAATCCCGACTACGCCAATTCCAACAAAAGGCAGAATCCATTTCCATGGTAGCCCAGCCAAAATAATGACATAAAGGCCTGCTGCAAAAACGAGCAGCGCGGTGCCAAGATCTGGTTGACGTGCGATTAGCAAAACAGGAATACCTAAGATGATGGCGGCAACACCATAGTCCCAAGATTTTTTAATGCCCTCTCGCTTTTGGAAGTACCACGCCAACATTAAGGGCATCGCAATTTTCATAATCTCAGATGGTTGAATGACAATACCAATATTGAGCCAACGACGCGCCCCTTTTTTAATTAAGCCAAAGGCGGCAACAGCAATCAATAAAAGTACACCAAGACTATAAATCCAGACTGCGGCGAGCTCTAACCATTTTGGTGGGATGCGTGACACCAGCCACATCACGACAAAGGAAAGTGCAAGATTGCGCAATTCATCTTCAATCAGCACTGGGGTATTCTGGCTGGCGGAAAGAAAGGTTAGAAAGCCAACCGTTGCTAAGCTCAATAGAATAAAACTTAGCTGGCGATCTAGGCCAGAGAAAAGATGTAAGAAAGTTTTCTGAAATTTTTTCAGGGAGCTCTTGTCCATTCAGGAACCTCCTTAGGCCATTTACCTTCAAGGTAGAAATCTAGCGCCTTACGCGCAATTGGCGCTGCATATTGTGCGCCAAAGCCAGCATTCTCCACCACCATAGCAATCACAATTGTTGGCTTATCTGCGGGTGCAAAGGCGACGTATAAAGCATGGTCACGTAAAAATTCTGCAGTAGCACCATGCTTGTAATCTTTATCATTCAAACTAAATACTTGAGCTGTACCAGTCTTGCCACCAGCAACATACCCAGCACCCTGAAATGCTGCAGCTGATGTGCCCGATCGATTCACTTCAATCATTGCATTTTTAATGACCTCAATATTTTCTGGTTTGAGATCGATGCGATAACTTTCCTTAGGCGTTGTCAGCGTACGATTTCTTGTAAAGGGGTCCTCAATGGCTTTGACCAAATGAGGTTTCATGACAACGCCATTATTTGCAAGATTCGCCATAGCGTGTGATAGCTGCAAGATTGTAAAAGCGTTGTAGCCCTGACCAATTCCCAAAGAAATGGTTTCACCTTCATACCATTTTTGTTGCTCAGGCTTTTTAAAGGTATTCTTTTTCCACTGCGTAGAAGGTAAAACACCTCTAGATTCACCTTGCAAATCAATGCCGGTAACTTGTCCAAAGCCAAAAGGCTTCATAAAGCCTGCAATCATATCTACACCCATATCGCGAGCAAGCATGTAGTAGTAGGTATCGCAAGACTCAACAATAGACTTCTGCATGTCTACGGTGCCATGACCGCCTTTTTTATCATCGCGGAAGGTGTGATTTCCAAAATCAAAATAACCAGGATCAAAAATAGTTTGAGATGGCGTACGTTTTTTATTTTCCAGAGCAGCTAAAGCCATAAATGGTTTATAGGTCGAACCTGGTGGATAGATGCCTTTAAGGGGGCGGTTATAGAGTGGCTTTTGCGGGGAATCATTTAGCTCTTTCCAGGTAACTGAATCGATGCCTTCAACAAAATCATTCGGGTTGAAGTTGGGTTTAGATACAAATGCCAATACATCACCAGTTTGCGGCTCGATTGCGACAAAAGCGCCACGAAAATTTCCATATAACTGTTCAACTAAATATTGCAGCTTGATGTCGACAGAAAGAACTACGTTCTTGCCTGGTATAGATGGTGAACTTGAAAGAGTGCGTACAGGTTTTCCGCCCGCAGTAATTTCTACTTGGTCGTAACCGGGTACTCCACGTAAAACAGATTCATAGCTTTGTTCCAGACCAATTTTTCCTACATATTGAATGCCAGGAAGAAATGAGGTTTGCAATGCATCTGGATCATCCGCTTTAGAGTTCTCAATTTCCGCTTGCATGCGCTCTTTATCTTTTTGAGAGACTCGACCGATATAGCCAATAAGGTGGGATGCCAATTCGTTGTAGGGATATTCTCTGAAACTGCGGGCGCGAATTTCTACCCCAGGAAAGCGATAGCGATTGGCCATGAAGCGGGCTGTTTCTGCCTCTGTCAGCATCGAGCGCAAGGGAATGGTCCCCATTTTTCGCGAGTCCTCTAGGGAGCGCTTAAAGTTGCGCCTATCTTTTGGCGAAATGAGTACGATTTCTGAAATCTGATCAATTAACTCATCCACATTCCCCTTGACCTCTTCCGCATTAACGTCCAAGGTGAGGGCGGAATAATTTCTTCCGATGACGATACCATTGCGGTCGATAATGAGCCCACGGTTTGCTGGTGCCGGCACAAGAGCAATGCGATTATTTTCAGCGAGAACCGCATATTTACTATGGCTAACAATTTGAAGCCACACGAGGCGGGTTACTAGCAATAACAAGCAAAAGGTGACAAACAAGGTCGCAATATGAATGCGCTCTTGAAATGAATCTAAATCCGGCTTTTTAAAAGAAACCATGCTGCTTATTTACAGCGGACGATTGTGGTCAACATCGATTGCGCGACGTTGTGGTGCAAGCAAAAGACGTGTTGCCAAGGGCCAAAGTAAAGCTTCAATAGCTGCCTGAACCGCTCCCGTTAATGCCCACCAGTAAAGCTCCCCACTAAGTATCCAATGCATTAGGACAGGAAATAGAGATACTAGTAAAAAAATCGGCAGTAAATGTAATGCTTGGGGTAGCACGGTGAGGGCTGCAATACGTCTATGCCAAGAGATGGCGATATAGGCTACCAGCGAGTAGCTAAAAGCATGCAAGCCCAAAAGATCTGAGTTGTGAACATCCATCATGAGGCCAAGTAAGAAAGCCCATATAACCCCAACATAGCGGTGTTGATGAATGTTCCAAAATAGGATACAAATAATGAGCCAGTCTGGCACCCATCCATAGTTACCAATGGGTATCAAATTGAGGAGCAAGGCGCAGAAAAGGCTGAAGTAAATAAAGAGCGGATTTACTGGGCGCAGAATATAGCCGCTTTGAAAATCAATCATTGCATTCCTCGTGCGCGAGTTTGGCGCCTACCTGGCGCATTCGCCGCAGGTATTCCGCTACTGGGAATGGTTTTTGAGACCTTTGCATCCCATTGCGGATCGTAAAGGAGTGCCAATGCTTGGCGATAGCGGTTAACTGGTGCGACTGGCACGCAAAATACATTTGATGAATTTTGATCTGCACTACGCTCAATGCGACTGATTACTGCCACTGCAAAGCCAGGCGGGTAAACACCATCTATACCGGAGGTAATCAAAACATCTCCCACTTCAAGGTCGCTTGCAACAGGTAGGTAGCGAAGTTCAAGGGGGTTACCGCGACCCGCTCCAAATACAGCCGCTCTTAAGCCATTGCGGGCCACCTGAACAGGCACTGCAAAATCACGATCCTCTAAAAGAGATACTTCAGCCGAGTTGTCATAAATACGCACTACTTGACCTAAAATTCCTGCATCATTAGCAATAGGGTTGCCGAGTTTCAATCCATCGTTGCTACCGCGATTAATAACGATTCGCTGTGAGATGGGATTCGGTGGATTAAAAAGAATTTCAACGGGAAGTGTTTTGAACGAAACTTGTTTTTGCAAGTCCATTAGCTGACGTAAATTTTGATTTTCAACTAAAAGATATTCCGACTGATTTGCTAAGAGTGAAAGCTCAGCTTGGCGTACTCTCATCTCTTGATTTTCTTTGTCAAGCGTTCCGCGTGTAGTGAAATATTCAGAGCTAGCCTCGAACACATTGCGAGGCGCCATCATGATGTATTCAAGGGGGCGCAAGATCCAGTTCACATTGCTGCGAATAGGGTTAAGAGTTTTGAAGCGATAATCGATCAGCATTAAAGCAATGCTGATCGACAGACAGATAATAAGTTTTACTAAGGCGGGGATGCCCTGTCTGAAAAGTGGGGGAGCGCTATGTCGCAATGTCCTGGCCGACGTATATGTCGCTTACTCGTGCGAAAAGACTCCGCCTAACTTGTCCATACGCTCAAGTGCGGTACCGCAACCACGAGCTACGCAAGTGAGGGGGTCTTCTGCGATGTGAATAGGAAGACCAGTTTCTTCCATGAGTAAACGATCGAGGTCGCGCAAGAGAGCGCCACCACCAGTGAGCATCATGCCGCGCTCAGCAATATCTGAAGCCAGCTCAGGAGGAATTTGTTCGAGTGCAGCTTTTACTGCAGTCACGATTTGATTCAAGGGGTCAGTTAAAGCCTCTAGTACTTCGTTGCTGGTAACGGTAAAGCTACGCGGAATACCTTCGGATAGATTGCGGCCCTTAACTTCCATTTCGCGCACTTCAGCCCCAGGGAATGCGGAACCAATTGTCTTCTTGATTAGTTCAGCAGTTTGCTCGCCAATTAACATTCCGTAGTTGCGGCGGATATAGTTGGTAATAGCTTCGTCAAATTTATCGCCACCAACGCGAACAGAGCCTTTATAGACCATGCCGCCTAAAGACATTACGCCAACTTCGGTTGTGCCGCCACCAATATCGATCACCATTGAGCCCGCTGCTTCTGAAACAGGAAGGCCTGCACCAATCGCAGCAGCCATTGGCTCTTCGATCAGAAATACTTGTGATGCACCGGCACCCAAAGCCGACTCACGAATTGCACGGCGTTCAACCTGGGTGGATCCACAAGGCACGCAAATAATGATTCTTGGGCTAGGCTTTAGCAGCTTGCTCTCGTGAACCATTTTGATAAATTGCTTGAGCATTTGCTCGGTAATGGTGAAATCGGCAATAACACCGTCTTTCATAGGGCGAATGGCCTCAATATTGCCAGGAACACGTCCCAACATTGCCTTCGCCTCCTTACCAACCGCCAAAATGGTCTTTTTACCGCTTGGGCCACCTTCTGTGCGAATTGCCACAACAGACGGTTCATCAAGCACAATACCCCGTTCACGCATGTAAATTAAGGTATTTGCGGTTCCTAGGTCGATGGCTAGGTCATTGGAAAAGTAGCTGCGGAAAAAACCAAACATGATGTAGTGGGAAAATAGTAAGTGTTAATAAATATATATAGGAATGATACTCTAGCGCCCCATGAAACTTGATGATGTCCAGCGCATTGCGCACCTTTCCAGGCTTGAATTAAATCAGGCAGAAGCTGAGGCGGTTTTGCCTCAATTGCAGGCTATTTTTTCTTTGGTAGAAGAAATGCAAGCTGTTGATACAAAAGGCCTTGAGCCCTTGGCCCACCCAATCCTCTTTATTAGGGATTTAGCCCAGCCCCTGAGGGTCGACCGGGTGTCCGAGTCAGATCAGCGAGCTGAAAATATGCTTTCCGCCCCTGCACAGCAGGATGGGTACTTTTTAGTTCCGCGGGTGATCGAATGAGTTGGCACAATACCCCTATTGCCTTAATGGCAAAAGCATTGGCGGCTAAAGAGGTCTCTAGTACGGAGTTAACAGGTTACTTTTTAGATCGAATTGAGGCTGGAAAACGCTGGAATGCATACCTTGATGTGAATGCTCACTTAAGTTTAGAGCAAGCAAAGGCAGCTGATGCTCTGATTGCTAGTGGTAAAGGCGGAAAATTAACCGGTATTCCGGTTGCCCATAAAGACGTATTTGTAACTCGGGGCTGGAAATCTACTGCCGCCTCCAAAATGCTCGATGGTTACCTCAGTCCTTTTGATGCCACGGTTGTTACTAATCTGGGTATCCCTAGTGAGACTAACCCCTCTGGCGCAGGCATGGTTTGTCTTGGAAAAACCAATATGGATGAGTTTGCCATGGGCTCATCTAATGAAAATTCAGCTTACGGCCCAGTTTTAAATCCTTGGAATGCCCAATATGTCTCAGGCGGATCTTCTGGTGGTTCTGCCGCCGCTGTTGCTGCTGGCTTGGCTCCTATTGCCACTGGCACCGACACTGGTGGTTCTATTCGTCAACCAGCCGCTTTTTGCAGTTTGACGGGAATTAAGCCTACTTATGGGCGTGTTTCGCGCTACGGCATGATTGCCTATGCCTCATCTCTTGATCAGGCTGGCCCAATGGGTAAGACCGCGGAAGATTGCGCCATGTTGCTTAGTGCGATGTCTTCTCATGATCCACGTGATTCCACGTCTTTGGCGGATTCGGGTGAGGATTATGGTCGTTACCTCAACCAGCCTTGGAAAGAAGGAAATACCAACCCTGGGAAGCCTTTAGAGGGCTTGCGCATTGGTTTGCCAAAAGAATTTTTTGCGGATGGCTTGGCCCAAGATGTAGCTAATTCTGTAAATGCTGCTGCAAAAGCATTGCAAGACTTGGGTGCGACGCTGATTGAGGTGAGTCTGCCCAAGACAAAATTGTCGATTCCGGTTTATTACGTCTTGGCGCCTGCGGAAGCTTCAAGCAATTTAAGTCGTTTTGATGGTGTGCGTTATGGTCATCGGGCTAATGAGTACCGCGATCTAGGTGATATGTATCAAAAGTCACGCACAGAGGGGTTTGGTGCAGAGGTAAGGCGGCGTATTTTGATTGGTGCTTATGTCTTATCGCATGGTTATTACGATGCATACTATTTACAGGCACAAAAGATCCGTCGCATTATTGCTGCCGATTTCCAGGCGGCGTTTAATCAGTGTGATGTCATTCTTGGTCCCGTGGCTCCTGATGTTGCATGGCGCTTGGGTGAAAAATCGAAAGATCCTGTGCAAATGTATCTAGAGGATATTTATACCCTTTCCACAAATTTGGCAGGTTTGCCTGCGATGAGTGTTCCTTGCGGTTTTAGTCCCAACAATTTACCTATTGGTTTGCAATTAATCGGAAACTATTTTTCGGAGGCGCGCTTATTACAAGTTGCTCATCAATATCAACAAGCAAGTGATTGGCATTTGCGTCAAGCAAGCGAGGTGGCATGATGCAATGGGAAGTCGTTATCGGGTTAGAAACCCATGCACAGCTGCAAACACAGTCGAAGATTTTTAGTGGCGCTAGTACTCGCTTTGGAGCAGAGCCAAATACTCAGGCCTGTCCAGTCGATTTAGCGCTACCCGGTGTATTGCCGGTTTTAAATCGAAAAGCTGTTGAGCATGCTATTTGTTTTGGTCTGGCGGTAGATGCCAAGATCACACCGGTAAGCATCTTTGCTCGTAAGAATTACTTCTATCCAGACTTACCAAAGGGTTATCAAATTAGTCAATTTGAGATACCGGTGGTCTTGGGTGGTCATTTAGAAATTTTGGTTGGTGACGAAGTGAGGGTGATTGAATTAACACGCGCCCACCTGGAAGAAGACGCAGGCAAATCAGTCCATGAAGAGGGGTTTATTGGCCCTCATGGGGAAGCCTCTAGCGGCATTGATTTAAATCGTGCGGGTACTCCCTTGTTAGAAATCGTGACTGAGCCGGTGATGCGTAGTGCTGCCGAAGCAGTAGCCTATGCAAAAGCCTTGCACACCTTGGTGGTTTGGTTGGGTGTTTGTGATGGCAATATGCAAGAAGGCTCGTTTCGCTGTGATGCAAACGTATCAGTAAGGCCAAGAGGCCAGGTAGAGTTCGGCACTCGTTGCGAGATTAAGAATTTGAACTCTTTTCGCTTCTTAGAAGAGGCGATTCAATATGAAATACGTCGTCAAATTGAGCTCATCGAAGATGGCGGAACTGTAGTTCAAGAAACTCGTTTGTACGATCCCGATCGTCAAGAAACACGTAGTATGCGTAGCAAAGAAGATGCTAACGACTATCGTTATTTCCCAGATCCTGACTTATTGCCTGTAGTAATTGATGACGCTTGGATTGACGCTGTTCGTATCACTATGCCGATGCTTCCCGCACAACTGCGTGAACAATGGCAAGTTGAATTTGGTCTGAGTGCCTATGATGCGCTGCTGTTGACGCAAGATCGAGACACCGCAAAATTATTTGAAGAGTTATTGGCGCTTGTTGATAAGTCGCTAGTGAAGGCTGCTGCTAATTTACTGACAGGGGAATTTGCCTCTGCATTAAATCGTGCGGGGATTGCTACTGCAAGCGCCCCTTTAAAGGCGGAGCACTTAGCCCCACTCTTAAACCGTATTGCTGATGGCACCATTTCTAACAAGATTGCAAAAGATATTTTTGCGATTCTTTGGGAGGATGCTCTTGCTGGAAAAGTACTGACCTCTGTTGATCAAATTATTGACGCTAAGGGTTTAAGGCAAATCAGTGATAGCGGCGAACTGGAAGTCATGATTGATAAGGTCTTGGCGGCCAATGAAAAGTCTGTTGAAGAGTTCCGCTCTGGTAAAGAGAAAGCCTTTAATGCTTTGGTGGGTCAAATTATGAAGGCCTCTCAGGGTAAGGCCAATCCAGGACAAGTGAACGAACTGCTTCGTAAGAAGTTAGGTTAAAACTGATTCAGTATTTAAGTACTCAAGAAAGTAAGAAAGAGATAGATGAGCGCGATTGATCCAAAACAAGCAGAGCAAGAAGAGTTAGTTGCGGAGTGGTTGCGTGCAACCCCCGGCTTTTTCGAACGCTATGCAGAGCTCTTTAATGAAATTCGCATTAAGCATCCGCACGAAGATCGCGCCATCTCTTTGCAAGAACGTCAGATGAGAGTATTGCGTACGCAAAATCAAGAACTCAATCGACGCTTAAGTGAAATGCTGCATTTTGGTAGTCGTAACGATAAGACCCAGCAAAGCTTGGTTGCTTGGTTGTTGCGTTTGATGAAAGCTAACAATAAGGCAGATGTTGAGGCTGCAGTAACTGTTGGGTTGGCCGATGTGTTTGAGGTGGAGGCCGCCCAAATTTTGACCCCAAATTCTGCATTTGGTCCTTGGGTCGATACCCCATTGTGCGGTTCGGCAAAGGAATTGGCCGCATCAAGCGTGGATTTGTTGGGAGCACAAACTACCATTGAGCCAGAATGGCACAGCATGGCTGCTATTGGTTTGCCATTGGGCAAAAGCGTGGGCATTCAACAATCACCCGCAGTGCTTTTATTGGCAAGCAAAGATGAGTCTCGATTTACCGCAGATATGGGCGTATTTTATCTACGTCAGATTGCTGAATTAACTGCGGCTGCTATGGATCGTATCCAGGCTTATGAAGCTTCAGCCGACTGAACTTCACCCGCTTGTGCAAGAGTATTTGCATGAGCTACACGTGTTGCGACAACTCTCCGCGCATACGCTCAAAGCTTATCGTATGGACCTAAGCGAGCTTCAGTCTTTTGCCGCGGATGACGCTGTTGAGTTGCTAAAAGTAACTAATGCCCATGTCCGCCGGTGGGCTGGGCGCTGGCACTCTAAGGGCAAATCCTCTCGCAGTATCGCTAGGGGATTATCTGCTTGGCGCGGATGGTATTCCTGGCTTACCGAAAAAGATGCCAGGCGCGAGGCCAACACTGAAAAGCTCACTACGCATTTAACGGCCAATCCGGTTGACGATGTTAAAGCCCCAAAACGCTTGAAGTCTTTACCAAAAGCATTATCTGTTGAGCAGGCGATTGCATTGGTAAGTCAGGCGGTTCAAGAAGCTCGGGAGAACCAGGATTTAGAAAGTTTACGTGATGCGGCCATCATGGAATTGCTGTATTCCTCAGGCTTACGTTTATCTGAGCTTTTGGGTATTGATGTAATGCCGAGCAAAGATCGTCAAACTGAATCCGCTGGCTGGCTGGATTGGGATGCCGCTGAGGTGACGGTTTTGGGCAAAGGTGGCAAGCGTCGCTCTGTTCCGGTTGGTGGTCCAGCCATGCAATCTTTGCGATCTTGGCGGGATGTTCGGAATGCTTCAGAGCATGCTGTTCAGTCGAGCGCTTTGTTTATCTCTGCCACTGGAGCTCGTTTATCCCCCCGTACTGTACAAGCGCGCTTGCGTGTTTTGGCGATACGGGCAGGTTTGCCTACCCATGTGCACCCTCATATGATGCGACACAGTTTTGCCAGCCATGTTTTGCAATCTTCACAGGATTTGCGCGCAGTACAGGAAATGCTGGGGCACGCCAGCATTTCTAGCACCCAGATTTACACCTCTTTAGATTTTCAGCATTTAGCTCAGGCATACGATAAAGCGCATCCTCGGGCAAAGGCTGGTAAAGCCTAAGGAACTCGGTAAGATATAAGATTTCCCCCTTTGGGGATGAATTAATAGATTTTGATTGGATCGATCATGGCACTAATTCCGGTAACAATTCTCACGGGCTTTTTAGGTAGCGGTAAAACTACTTTGTTAAAACATATCTTGACTGAGGCGCATGGCAAAAAGATTGCTGTGATTGAGAATGAGTTTGGTGAGGAGAATATTGATAACGATATTCTTGTTCAAGACAGTCAAGAAACCATTGTGCAAATGAGCAATGGCTGCATCTGCTGCACCATTCGTGGTGACTTAGTTGAGGCTCTCAATACGCTTTGGGAGCAACGAAAAGAGAAAAAAATTCATTTTGATCGTGTGGTTATTGAAACTACCGGTGTAGCCAATCCTGGTCCGGTGGCTCAAACCTTTTTCATGGATGATGATGTGGCCGATCATTATGTTTTGGATGCTGTTGTGACCTTAGTTGATGCTAAGCATGGTCAACAGCAACTCAATGAGCATGAAGAGGCTCAGCGCCAAGTGGGTTTTGCCGATCAAATCTTCATAACCAAGACAGATTTGGTAGGCCCTGCTGAGGTCGAGGCTTTGCATAACCGCTTGATGCATATGAACCCACGGGCGCCAATCCAGGGGATTTCCAAAGGGGTGGTACCACTTGAGGCAGTTTTGGATCTCAAGGGCTTTAATCTGAATGCCAAATTGGATATTGACCCCCATTTCTTAGCGCAGGATGACCATGATCACAGCCACGATCACCATGACCACAGCCAATGTGGCCACGATCACAGCCACGATCATCATGGGCATTCTGGCCATGCGGATCGCATCCAATCCTTCGTTTTTCGTAGTGATAAACCCTTTGATCATAAAAAACTGGAGGACTTCCTTGGGGGCATTTTGGAAGTGTTTGGCGAGAAAATGCTGCGCTATAAGGGTGTGCTTTATGTGAAGGGCAGCAACCGAAAAGTGGTCTTTCAGGGGGTTCATCAGATGATGGGAAGCGATTTAGCTGGTCCATGGGGGGCAGAAGCCAAGCAAACCCGTATGGTCTTTATAGGCATAGACTTGCCTAAGGACACCCTGCTGGCAGGGCTTGAGGGCTGCTTAGCTTAGAAAAAATGCGAGTACAATCCGGCGCCACGGTCAGTATTGATAAAAGGCTGTAAAACTTTGGCAGAATGAAGTAATAATGCTTCAAACCAATGGAAAGAATGAGATGACGGTAAAAACAGCAACAAAACCTGCGCCCGCTGCAAAAGCAAGCACAAAGGCTGTCAGTAGCAAGGCCCCAAAGGGCGCGCCATTAACTGAAGCTGAATTGCTCGCAATGTCCGAAAAGGACTATATGAATGCGGCTCAGCTGGATTTTTTCCGTCAGAAGCTTTTGGGTTTAAAGGACGACCTGTTGAAGAATGCGTCTGAGACTACCGAGCATCTTCGTGAAAATATTTTGGTGCCAGATCCAGCGGATCGCGCGACCATCGAAGAAGAGCATGCGCTTGAATTGCGTACGCGTGACCGTGAGCGCAAGTTGTTGAAAAAAGTTGAGCAAGCATTAGCTCGCATTGAGTCCGGCGATTATGGATGGTGCGAGGAGACTGGTGAACCTATTGGTTTAAACCGTTTAATCGCAAGGCCAACTGCAAATTTATCTCTTGAAGCGCAAGAGCGCCGCGAACTCCGTCAAAAATTATTTGGCGATTAATTCGATTAATGAATTCTGCCTCAATGACTAAGCATCTACCTTCTATATCTGATATTCCTCCTTTATTAAAGGCGGAAATTTTGGCTGAGGCCTTGCCTTATATTCGCGCTTATCACGGTAAAACGATTGTGATTAAGTACGGCGGAAATGCGATGGTTGAGGAGCGCCTTAAGGAAAGCTTTGCGCGTGACGTGATATTGCTCAAATTAGTGGGCATGAATCCCGTAGTGGTACATGGCGGTGGTCCGCAAATTGATGAAGCTTTGAAAAAGATCGGTAAGACCGGGACTTTTATTCAGGGTATGCGCGTTACTGACGAAGAAACCATGGAAGTAGTGGAGTGGGTTCTCGGTGGTGAAGTGCAGCAGGATATTGTGATGTTGATTAACCACTTTGGCGGTCAGGCCGTAGGCTTAACTGGTAAGGATGGTGGTTTAATTCGCGCTAAAAAAATGTTGGTTGCTGACGAATCAAAAGTTGGTGGAACCATTGATCTTGGCTTTGTAGGTGAAATTGAGGCTATCAATCCAGCGGTTGTGAAAGCTTTGCAGGATGATGCATTTATTCCCGTAATTTCTCCTATTGGCTTTAGCGAAGAAGGTCAGGCCTACAACATCAACGCAGACTTAGTTGCTGGCAAGATGGCTGAGATACTTCATGCCGAGAAATTGGTCATGATGACCAATATTCCTGGTGTGATGGATAAGAGCGGCATGCTTTTAACCGATCTAACTGCGCGTGAGATTGATGGATTATTTGCTGATGGAACTATTTCTGGCGGCATGTTGCCCAAGATTTCTTCGGCATTAGACGCTGCCAAGAGTGGTGTTAACTCAGTGCATATTATTGATGGTCGTATTGAGCACTCCCTGTTATTGGAAATTCTGACTGAGCAAGCATTTGGTACGATGATTCGTTCTAGATAAGTATTTAATGAGTGATATAAACATGCGTGATTCTTTAGGGCCGGCAGCAGAAGTCGAGAGCAGTAATGCTGACGCTGGCAAGACGCGCAAGCGCCCACGTCCCGGGGAGCGCCGATTACAAATTTTGCAGGTGCTTGCCGAGATGTTGCAAAACCCTAAGGGTGAGCGCGTCACTACCGCTGCTTTAGCAGCAAAAATTCAAGTGTCTGAAGCGGCGCTCTATCGTCATTTCGCCAGTAAGGCGCAAATGTTTGAAGGTCTTATTTCTTTCATTGAGCAGACGGTATTTGGTTTGATCAATCAAATCAATCAAAAAGAAGAGTCTGGTTTGGCTCAGGCACGCAGTATTTTGCAGATGCTTTTATTTTTTGCTGAGAAAAACCCAGGAATGACTCGAGTGCTTCTGGGCGATGCTTTATTGCAAGAGGATGACCGCCTTCAAGAGCGAATTTCTCAGGTGTTGGATCGTGTTGAAGCATCCCTTAAGCAGGCATTGCGAATTGCTCAAAGCCAAGGTGGCGCATGGGCGCAGATCAATCAGGATGAGGTGAGTATCCGCGCTGCCTTATTGATGAGTTTTGTTTTGGGGCGCTGGCATCGCTTTGCTCGTAGTGGTTTTAAAAGATTGCCAACTGAAGCGTCTGACATTAGTCTTCGCATTCTTCTTTCCGAATGAGCGAGTTACACCTCTCTAGAAATACCATTCATTTTGCCGAGCCCTTGCCTTTGCAAAGTGGCGCCGTGTTGTCGGGCTACGATTTAGTAATTGAAACTTATGGCAAGCTCAACGCAGATAAAAGCAATGCGGTATTAATCTGTCATGCTTTAAATGCTTCCCACCATGTGGCGGGCGCCAATCCAGACGATCCTACTGATATTGGATGGTGGGACAACATGATTGGTCCAGGTAAGCCTGTCGATACTGATCATTTCTTTGTTATTGGTGTCAATAATTTAGGCTCATGCTTCGGCTCAACTGGTCCTATGAGTCTTAATCCCGCAAGTGGGAAGCCATACGGTGCTGATTTTCCTGTAATCACCGTAGAGGATTGGGTGAATACCCAAGCCCGGTTGGCGGATAAGTTGGGCATACGCCGTTTTGTCGCTGTCATGGGCGGCAGTTTGGGTGGCATGCAGGCAATGGCATGGGCGATACAGTTTCCAAAGCGTATAGAACATTGTGTGGTGATTGCATCCACGCCTAAATTAAGCGCCCAAAATATCGCTTTTAATGAAGTGGCTCGTAACGCTATTCTTTCTGACCCTGATTTCCATGGTGGTAATTATTATGAATATGGAGTGGTGCCTAAGCGTGGCTTGCGATTAGCTCGCATGGTTGGCCACATCACTTATTTATCCGACGATGACATGGCCGAAAAATTTGGTCGTGAGTTGCAGCGTCCAAATGGTGAGTCCCATGACTATCGGTTTAGCTTTAATGTTGAGTTCGAAGTGGAGAGTTATCTGCATCACCAAGGTGAAAAGTTCTCAACTTACTTTGATGCTAATACTTACCTACTCGTTACTCGAGCATTGGACTATTTCGATCCGTCAAGGCGCTATGGTGGCAGCCTTAATCGCGCCTTAGCCGAAGTGCAGGCTAAATTTTTGGTAGTCAGTTTTTCAACGGATTGGCGTTTTCCGCCAAACCGTAGTCGTGAAATAGTTCAGTCACTCTTAAGTAATAAGAGTGAGGTCAGTTATGCTGAGATTGATGCGCCACATGGACATGATGCCTTCTTACTGGAAGACCCTAGGTACCATAATCTGATTCGTGCTTATTTTGGGCAAATGCAAAGGAGTCGCAAATAATGGTGCGCGCTGACTTTGCCGCTATTGCTAAATGGATTTCACCAAATACTCAAGTGCTTGATCTTGGGTGTGGCGATGGTAGCTTCTTGGATTATTTGCAAAAACAAAAACCAGTCCATGCATATGGGGTGGAGATAGATGATGCGCGCGTACTGTCTTGCGTGCAAAAAGGTTTAAATGTAATTCAGCAAAACCTCGAAGGGGGCTTGGCGCTCTTTGAAAATGACAGTTTTGATACGGTGGTCCTATCTCAAACATTGCAAACAATTCATCAAACGGAAAAAATTCTCCGCGAAGTAGTGCGCGTAGGAAAAGAGTCGGTGATTTCCTTTCCGAACTTTGGGCATTGGTCGCATCGTTTATCGGTTGGTTTGGGACATATGCCGGTTTCTAAAAGCCTTCCTTACCAGTGGTACAACACGCCAAATGTGCGCGTCTTAACCGTTGCCGATTTTGAGAAACTGGCATCTAGCTTAGGACTGAAGATTATTGACCAGTGCATTTTGCATGAAGGTCGTGAGGTAACTCTGTTGCCTAATCTTTTTGGTAGTCTTGGTTTGTTTCGTATTCGTCGCGCTTAGTTTTAATCATAAACATCGTTGAGCGATTTCACTGCGCCCCTCAAAACCCCAAGTAATGCAAAGGCTTTAATCGCCTGTGGATTTTTGGGTTTTTCTAGTGGACTACCGTTATTTCTTCTTTATAACCTCCTTTCTGCTTGGTTGCGCTCTGAAGGGGTGGACCTTAAGGCAATTGGCTTATTTGCCTTGGTGGGCTTCCCATACACCTGGAAATTTCTTTGGTCGCCATTTTTAGACCGTTACCCTCTTCCTTTTTTAGGAAGGCGACGTGGTTGGATGCTCGTTACCCAAGTCATTACGATGGTTGCTGTAATGGCTATGGGCTTCTTTAATCCAGTTACAGAAATTTGGGCCGTAGTAAGTTTGGCCGCCGTAGTAGCTTTCTTTTCTGCAAGCCAAGATATTGTGATTGATGCCTATCGGCGCGAATGGCTGACGGATTCGCAATTGGGTTCTGGAACAGCCGTCTTTGTAAATGCTTATAAGCTCTCTACTTTAGTTCCTGGCTCCCTGTCTCTTATTTTGTCGGACTTTATGCCATGGTCGACGGTATTTATGATCACGGGCGCGTTTTTGTTGATAGGTGTTTTTACAACTCTTCTTCTTCCAGAGCCGTCATTGAGGGGTGAGCCACCGCACTCATTACGAGATGCGGTAATTGAACCTTTTAAAGAATTTGTAACACGTCGTGGCTGGAGGTTTGCGCTGACGATTTTGGCATTCATCTTTTTGTATAAGCTTGGTGATTCTATGGCGACAGCGTTGGCCACGCCGTTTTATATGGATATGGGATTTACTCGTACTCAGATTGGCTTAGTGGCTAAGAATGCTGGTCTTTGGGCTAGCTTGGGAGGCGGCTTGCTTGGTGCCTATTGGTTGCAAAAGATGACGATTGCACGTGGCCTATGGATTTTTGGAGTTTTGCAGGCTTTTGCAATATTGGGCTTTGCCATTTTGGCTAAGGTAGGCTTAAGTCCTTGGGTGTTGGCGTGGGTGATAGGTTTTGAGGCATTTGCAGTGGGTTTGGGTACTGCTGCATTTACTGCCTTCATTGCTCAAACAACTGACCCGCGCTATACCGCTACACAATTTGCTTTATTTACGAGCCTTGCGGCTGTGCCAAGGACTTTCATTAATGCGATGACCGGTTACATCGTTGAAGCGCTGGGCTGGTTTAATTTCTTTGTTCTATGTTTTGCCTTGGCCCTTCCTGGAATGCTCTTGTTAATAAAAATTGCCCCCTGGCATCACACTACTGAATTGCACCCGCCATACGAAGGTTAAACAGACCAGTCATAATCCACAATCAACGGCGCATGATCTGAAAACCGCTCTTCTTTGTAGACTGAGGTTGTCAAAGCGCTAGCTGCAATGCCCGGTGTGGCAAGGTGATAGTCAATGCGCCAGCCAACATTTTTGGCATAGGCTTGGCCCCTATTGCTCCACCATGTATAGCAGGCCTCACTCGCCTCAGGCTCCAGTTTGCGATACACGTCTACATAACCCACCCTATCAAAAAGGTTGGTGAGCCACGCGCGCTCATCTGGTAAAAATCCAGAGTTTTTTAAATTACCCTTCCAATTTTTGAGGTCAATCTCTTTGTGAGCAATATTGACATCACCACAAAGGATGATTTCTCGGCCAGATTTTTTAAGTTCAATGAGGTGCGGCAAAAAAGCGGCAAGATAGCGGTACTTTGCTTCTTGTCTTTCGGGTGAGCTTGATCCAGAGGGCATATAAACTGACAAAATTGAGAGTTTATTAAAGCGCGCCTCGACATAGCGCCCTTCCGCATCAAATTCTTCATTGCCAAATCCATATAAGACCTCATCAGGCTTATGGGGGGTGTAGATCCCGCAGCCGCTATATCCTTTTTTCTCGGCATGGTGAAAAAAGCCGTGCAATCCATCTGGATTGAGAATCGCATCCTCTAGATCATCGCTTTGCGCTTTAAGCTCCTGCATACAAACAAAATCCGGCTTTTGTTTTGTAACCCAGGGCAAAAAGCCTTTTTTGACCGCGGAGCGGATACCGTTGAGGTTGGCGGAAATGATGCGTAACATATAGGCCTATGAGCTCAGAAAATACTAATCAAGTTAACTTTATTCGTTTTGCCCTTGAGGCAAAGGTTTTATCGTTTGGGGAGTTTAAAACCAAAGCGGGACGACTATCTCCTTATTTTTTCAATGCTGGTGAATTTAATGATGGCGCACGTTTAAGCGCGCTTGGGCGTTATTACGCTAAAGCCTTGCAAGAATCTAACATTCACTTCGATATGCTTTATGGTCCAGCTTATAAAGGTATCACTTTAGCTGCTGCTACAGCCATTGCGTTGGCTGATACAGGCCGTAATGTGCCTTATGCTTACAATCGTAAGGAAGCTAAAGATCATGGTGAGGGTGGTACTTTGGTGGGTGCGCCTGTTAAAGGTAGGGTTGTGATTATCGATGATGTCATTTCTGCGGGAACATCAGTGAGAGAGTCCGTGTCTCTGATTCGCGCGGCAGGAGCTGAACCGGCCGCTGTTTTAATTGCCTTGGATCGCATGGAAAAATCAGGAACGGCAACTGAGATTGGTGATAAGTCTGCGGTGCAAGCGGTGGAGCAGGAGTTTGGTTTGCCAGTTATCGCCATTGCGAATTTAGCGGATTTAATGGCCTTCTTAACGGCGTCTAGCGATCCTCAACTGACAACCTATTTACCTGCTGTTAAAGCTTACCGCGCTAAGTACGGTATTTAAGTTAAAAAACGGATTAAGCCGTTGGGTAATCGGTTTCGCCTTCAAATACGGTGATTGCTGGCCCGGTCATGATGACGGGTTGAGCAATCTCATTCACCATTCCACCCCAAGCAATTTCTAGATCGCCACCACGTGTGTGAACTTTGACTGGAGAGTCAAGCATGCCACGACGAATACCGGATACAACTGCTGCGCAAGCGCCCGTCCCACAAGCCAAAGTTTCACCTGCCCCACGCTCAAAAACCCGCAATTGAATTTCATTGCGATTGAGTATTTGCATATAACCTGCATTAACGCGCTTGGGAAAGGCTGGGTGACTTTCAATGGATGGACCCTCCTCTAAAACGGGTGCGCTATCGACATCCCCCACTACCTGGACGGCATGCGGATTACCCATAGAGAGCACACCAATCCAATCATCATGGGTTGCAGGGCGATTCATTGGCAAGGCATACAGCATTTCATGAAACTCTTGTTTGCTAGGTAGACCATCGGCTTTAAAGGGTATGCGGCTATGCTCAAAAATCGGAGCGCCCATATCAACTTCAATTTGTCCGTCGGGATGGGATTTTAGAGTCAGCACTGTATGTGCCACTTCAACACGCAGAGGATTTTTTCTTGAGAGACCCTGATCTAAAACAAAGCGTACAAAGCACCGAGAGCCATTGCCGCATTGCTCAACTTCTCCACCATCTGCATTAAAAATGCGATAACGAAAATCCGCATCGGGGCGCGTAGCTTTTTCTACCAACAAAATTTGGTCTGCGCCAATACCAAATTGACGGTGCGCCAACTTCTTCCATTGTTCGCGAGTAATTTCACTCAGATCTTGATCTACCCCATTGAGCACAATGAAATCATTGCCGGCACCATGCATTTTGGTGAAGCGAAGTTTGCGTGCAGGTATGTTCAATGTGCTGGTCCGATAAATGCTAGTGGTGGTGAATAATTTAGAGCTTAATGTTTTTGATAAAGACTTGGCTCACCAGGTGGCCTATGTTTAAAGCGCTTATGTACCCAATAGTACTCTGCCGGTCTATCGCGAACCATCTCTTCAATGTACTGGTTAAGTCGAGCGGTATCCTCTTGCACATCATCAGTTGGAAAGTTGGGGAGTGGCTCGCTAATGTTGCATGTATAGCCTTTGCGATCCTTATTAAGGGTTGTGGTCATCAAACAGACTTCAGCCCCGCTCAATTTGGCTAAGCGAGAAACTGAGGTGATCGTATTGGTTTGAATGCCAAAGAAGGGAACAAAAACAGAGTCGCGTGGGCCGAGATCAATATCGGGCGCAATAAAAATAAAGTTGCCGGTTTGGATCTCCCGAATAAGATCTCTTAAGCGACTTTGCCGTTCAATTGACTTTCCGCCAAAGCGATTTCTCCATTCAATCATCTTTTGATTGAAGAAGGGGTTCTTCATGTTTTGATAGAGACCCGCACCTCGTGGCCAATCATGTTGACTTGCCAGTACAGACAGTGCCATGAAGCCCCCTTCAAGGCCTACAAAATGGGGATTGATTAAGAGGCGCGGCTTGCGATCTCCCAGGGTAATGGCTGAATTAATGGTGACGATATCGGTAATTTGTTTGCCGCTCCCCAACCAAATGCGACTTCTTTCCATTACGCTTCTGCCAAAGAGCTTCCAGTGCTCAAGTGCTAAGTCGTTAATTTCTTTTTCGGTTAAATGCGGAAAGCAAAGGCGTAAATTGGTTTTAACTACCTGGGCGCGATCATTGGGAATATGGGCGGCTAACCAGCCTAGGCCATAGCCAATATGAATTGTTAGTCCATAAGGAAGAAAAGCGAAAAGGCGCAGAAGGTTAAGCGCAAGAAAATTAAAGAAGTTATGAAGCCAAGTCATCTTGCATTAATTATAAATTTGTTAATAACTAACTAGGTGGCAATTCTGCTCCGCTGGGATGTTTATAGCGGTTATAGGCCCAGATAAATTGTTCTGGTGCTTTGAGGATGGCGTTTTCAATGGCAACATTTAATTCGGATGCGGCGAGAGTGGCATCCTCAGAAAGTGGCGCTAAGCGGGTTGCTTGCATAAGCCATCCCTTGCCAATACTCTTGCGCTTGGCGGTGAACATGACTACTGGCGTGTTGTTTCGGTTCGCAAGGCGAGCGGGTAATGGCGTTGTGTAGGCGGGTCGATTAAAAAAAGGTACCCAAACCCCTTCCCCACCGCTAGGGACTTGGTCGGGCAAGATGCCAATCGCTTCACCACGAGAAAGAGCGCGCGTCATCTGGCGAACGCCATGGAGGTTGGTGGGTACGAAATGCATATTCGGATAGGCGCGACCCTCTTCCACAACTTCATTAAGCCACTTTTGACGTGAAGGGCGATAGAGGATGGTTGCGGGGAAGTGTTGGGCCAGCACGCGGGGAATGATTTCAAATCCACCCAAGTGAGGGGTGAGCATGACTAGGCCATGACCTTCGTTTATTGCCTCCTCTACAAGGCCCCAGTCCTGCACTTCAACTAATTGAAGTGCCTTTTTGGGGTTGCGCCAAATCCATAAACTATCTGAAAACAGCATTCCAGATGCCCTAATTGCCGCCCAGAGTCGAAAAGGAAGGTGATGGCTTTTAATCACTGCTTGGTACTGGGGGCGAAATAAAGAGCGATATTGCTTTGATCCAGCAAAAGCAAGCATTCCTAAAAAAGCACCAAATACCTGTACCGGCGCAAGAGGAAGCGCAGCTATCGCCTTAAGGGTTGTATTGAGTAAAAATTTGCGCACCCCTAATGATATTCAATGCCGGGAATGAGGGCGCCAATTTAATTCCCTGTTTGATAAATTTCGGGTTTTTCGGATAGAATTACTGTATCGCTGAGTTAAGGCAACTTGCAGAGCGATTCAAAAATTCTGCTAAAGCGTCGCCGTTGTAGTTTCTGGCACGTCGAGTTGTCCCATGGATCGTGTTATTAACTAAGGACTTGCAATGGCAAATGATTATTTCTTTACCTCAGAATCTGTTTCTGAAGGCCACCCCGATAAAGTCGCGGATCAAATTTCTGATTCTATTCTGGATGCCATTTTGGCCCAGGACCCTACTGCACGGGTTGCAGCAGAAACTTTATGCAATACCGGCTTGGTAGTTTTGGCTGGCGAAATCACCACAAACGCAAATGTCGATTACATCCAGGTAGCACGTAATACGTTGCGTGAAATTGGTTATGACAACACTGATTACGGTATTGACCATAAGGGTTGCGCTGTATTGGTTGCTTATGACAAACAAAGTCCTGACATTGCTCAGGGCGTGGATAAGGCTCACGATGATGGCCTGGATCAAGGTGCTGGTGACCAAGGTTTAATGTTTGGTTATGCCTGTGATGAAACCGCTGAGCTCATGCCTTTGCCTATTCATCTGTCTCATCGTTTGGTGGAGCGCCAGTCGCAATTGCGCCGTGATGGCCGGTTGAACTGGCTGCGCCCTGACGCAAAGTCACAAGTCACCTTACGTTATGTCGATGGCAAGCCGGACTCAATCGATACGGTGGTTCTCTCGACTCAGCATGATGAAGATATCTCTCTTGAGAAATTGCGTGAAGCTGTTATTGAAGAAATCATCAAACCCGTATTGCCTAAGCATTTGATTAAGGGCGCGATTAATTTCTTGGTAAACCCAACTGGTCGCTTTGTGATTGGCGGCCCACAGGGAGATTGTGGTTTAACTGGGCGCAAAATTATTGTCGACACCTATGGTGGCGCAGCTCCTCATGGCGGTGGTGCATTCTCAGGCAAGGATCCTTCTAAGGTAGATCGTTCTGCTGCATACGCAGGCCGTTATGTAGCTAAGAACGTTGTTGCTGCTGGCTTAGCTAGCAAGTGTCTAATTCAAATCTCTTATGCCATTGGTGTAGCAAAACCCACTTCCGTAATGGTGAGCACCTTTGGTACAGGCAAGATTTCAGATGAAAAAATTGCTCAATTGGTTTCTGAGCATTTTGATTTGCGTCCAAAAGGCATTGTGAAGATGCTGAACCTCTTGCGACCGATTTATCGTAAAACTGCAGCTTATGGCCACTTTGGTCGCGAGGAACCAGAATTTACCTGGGAGCAGTGCGATAAAGCCCCGATTTTGCGCGCCGCAGCAGGTTTATAAATACTCAATCAGCTGTTTATTGAGGTAGTAAAGCCAAATATGGCGAAATTGATTACAATTTCGCCATACCTTCAAGGAGCGTTGCAAGGAATACTGTCAAACAGTGTTTCCCCAGGCTTGAAGGGAGTGAACCTCTAATAGGGTTTGCTAATTGCAACTGCGCTCGCTAACCCATGATTCAATGGCTAGCGAGTCTTCACTCCAGCATTGAATCGTATTTAGCTGGAGCATTCATGAACACCGTTTCTGATTTCAATTTACAAGACTTTGTCGCAACCCGTTGCGCAATTGCTGACATTTCTTTGGCAAATTTTGGCCGCAAAGAAATCGCCATTGCCGAAACCGAAATGCCAGGCCTCATCGCTATTCGCAATGAATTTGCTGCGGAACAACCATTGCGCGGTGCACGCATCACAGGTTCTTTACACATGACCATTCAAACCGCAGTGCTGATTGAGACCCTTGAGGCCCTTGGCGCAGAGGTGCAATGGGCTTCATGTAACATTTTCTCCACACAAGATCACGCTGCAGCTGCAATTGCTGCGAACGGCACACCGGTGTTTGCTATCAAGGGCGAAACCCTTGAGCAATATTGGGATTACACCCACCGTATTTTTGAATGGGCTGATGGCGGCTTCACTAATATGATTTTAGATGATGGTGGCGATGCTACTTTGTTGTTGCATCTTGGTGCTCGAGCAGAGAAAGATCAAGCTTGCTTAAATCATCCAACGAGCGAAGAGGAGACTATTTTATTTGCCGCGATTAAAAATAAATTAGCGCAAGACCCAACTTGGTACTCCACGCGTTTGGAAAAAGTTAAAGGTGTTACCGAAGAAACTACAACAGGCGTACATCGCCTGTATCAAATGTTTGCTAAGGGTGATTTGAAATTTCCAGCGATCAATGTGAATGACTCGGTGACTAAGAGCAAGTTTGATAATTTGTATGGTTGCCGCGAATCTTTGGTTGACGCTATCAAGCGTGCAACTGATGTCATGATTGCCGGTAAGGTTGCTGTAGTTTGTGGTTACGGCGATGTGGGTAAGGGTTCAGCACAAGCATTGCGCGCTTTATCTGCTCAAGTTTGGGTTACTGAAGTTGACCCAATCTGCGCCTTGCAAGCAGCCATGGAAGGCTATCGCGTTGTAACAATGGATTACGCTGCTGATAAAGCGGATATTTTTGTTTCCGCAACAGGCAACTACCACGTGATTACCCATGACCATATGGCGAAGATGAAAGACCAGGCAATTGTTTGTAACATTGGCCACTTTGATAATGAGATCGATGTTGCTGGCATTGAAAAGTATCAGTGGGATGAAATTAAGCCGCAAGTCGATCACGTAATTTTCCCAGCAGCTAATGGCTTGCCTGAGAGGCGCATCATTATTTTGGCTAAAGGTCGTTTAGTTAATCTTGGTTGCGGTACGGGACACCCTTCTTACGTTATGAGTTCTTCATTTGCAAACCAAGTGATTGCACAAATTGAGTTATGGAATGCTGTAGGGACAAACAAATATCCAGTTGGGGTTTACACGTTGCCCAAGCATTTAGATGAAAAAGTTGCGCGTTTGCAATTGAAGAAGCTCAATGCGCAGTTGACAGAACTGACAGATCAACAAGCTACATACATTGGCGTAACGAAGGAAGGCCCATACAAGGCCGACCACTACCGTTATTAATCTACTGCAATCAATACATAGGCCAAAATCATGGAATTAAGCGTCGAATTTTTTCCTCCTAAAACACCAGAAGGTGAGAAGAAGTTACATCTCGTGCGCGAGCGTTTGAGTCAAGAGCTTAAGCCAGCATTTTATTCCGTGACTTTTGGTGCTGGTGGTTCTACGCAATCAGGCACATTAAAGGTGGTTGGCGATATTCATGCATCTGGAGCTCCGGTTGCCCCCCATCTTTCTTGTGTTGGTAGTTCACGCGAAAGCGTGCGCGAAATACTGAAGCAGTATCAGGCTCTAGGGGTGAATCGTATTGTGGCTTTGCGAGGTGACTTACCCTCAGGAATGGGTCAGTATGGCGAGTTTCATCATGCCAATGAGCTGGTTGAATTTATTCGGACAGAAACTGCTGATTGGTTTCATATTGATGTTGCGGCTTATCCTGAAATGCATCCTCAAGCCAAGTCTCCGGCCAGTGATGTGGACTTCTTTGTGCAAAAAATGAAGGCCGGCGCAAATTCAGCAGTAACGCAGTATTTCTATAACAGCGACGCTTATTTCCGTTTTGTTGATGAAGCGTATGACTTGGGCGTTACTCAGCCTGTTATCGCGGGCATTATGCCGATTACTAACAGCACCCAGTTACTTCGGTTCTCAGATGCTTGTGGTGCGGAGATCCCTCGCTGGATTCGCTTGCGCCTGCAATCTTATGGCGATGACACTGCTTCTATACGCGCCTTTGGTGAAGAGGTGGTGACAGATCTTTGCGATCAACTTTTATCAGCAGGTGCTCCTGGCTTGCATTTTTATTCGCTTAATCAAGCGGACGCGGTTTTGGCAATTGCCGATAACTTAAGTCTGGCGAAACAAGGCTAACAAAAGCCCTAAGAAGGCGAGATGGATTCGGTTATGAGGAGATCTAAGGGCTCGTCATGTGTTTGAGATTGCCATTGCTGGTCATTGAGTTGTTGCCAGTCAAATCCAATGCCTACGCAAAGTAGGTGTGGATTATTTTTTCTTAATTGGGCCAAGGTGCGGTCAAAATAGCCGCCGCCATAACCCAGACGCCAATAATGGCTTTTTCCGGCCTGTGAAGACTGAGACCATCCCACGCAAGGTATCAAAATGCAGTCGGGAGTAATTTGGGGGCGCTCAAGGTTATTTGGGTTGGGCTCTAGAATCCCATGCTTGCTTAAGATTAGGGCGTCATTCGACTGCCATTGGTAAAACTCGAGATGTTTATCTGCTCTAGCAAAAGGAAGAGCCAGACACCGATTAGGCTTACTTTTTGCCCATTCCAATAAGACGGGGCGCAAATCAAGTTCGCCTTGAATAGGGTAATAAAGGGCTACTGATGAGACACTTTCCTTCTTGTTAGCCATGAAACGACTCAAATTTGCGAGCAGTTTGATCTCTATTTGAGCAAAGCCATCTTTTTTAGCGAATTCCTGCCGTTTGCTTAATAGATTTTGACGAAGGGTTTTTAGCGAATTGCCGTGCATATCGTTCATTATCAGGCGAAAATTAAAAGATATAGTGAGTAAACCAGCGCAAAACCCCTGTTTTTAGATAAGGTTAGATAGTGAAAAAGAAGTTTGATATTCAAAAAAGCAAATTTCAGCAATTAACTGGAGTGGTATTTCTGGGTTTGCTGTTGAGCGCCCCTTCCATTTTTGCTCAGCAAAGTAGTAGAGTAAATTCTGCGGCTGGAGCGTATCAAAGCAGAATTACTGCGGCCGATTTAAACGACAGTGACCGTGCGTTTATCGAGTTGCGTGAGGCGGCTAAAAAGAATGATGTGTTGCGTACGCAGCAATTATCAGCGAGTTTAGCTAGTTATCCCTATGATGATTATGTGACTTATTTCCGGATTAAACCTCAGTTGTTCGATAGCGCTGGCGGTGCTCGAGCTGATTATGGAGCCGATGCGCAGGTTATTAATTTTTTGAATCAATATGAAGGTAGTGCACTCGCTGATCGCATGCGTAACGATTGGTTATTGGTATTGGGCAGGCGTAAAGACTGGTCTCGTTTTGATGCCGAGTATGCGAAGTTTGTTTTAGATGACGATACTCAAGTGAAATGCTATGCATTACTCTCTAAATTATCTCAAGGGGAAAATCCTACAAAGGTTGGCATAGATGCGCGTTCAGTATTAATTGACCCCCGCTATTTTGGTCAAGCATGTCAAGAGCTGGTTCCTTCTTTAGTTGGCGCTGGTGGGATGAGTCCGAGCGAGGCTAAAGCAATTGGACGTGCTGCTAGTGAAATGGGTTTTGACACGATGTCGCGTCGCTTGGGCGGGGATGATCCCATTGCTGATGTTGTTAAAAATGCCAAAGCAGATCCTGCTAAGGCATATAAAGATTTTTCTCAGGTCGCATCTCGTTATAGCAAAGAAAATCAAGCGGTTGCTTGGGGTGTTATTGGGCAATTCTTAGCGAAAAAGTTAGACTCCAATGCGGATGACGCCTATCGCTTGCAGCAAAATTTGGGCTATAACGAGCTACTTTCAGCTGAGAGCCAAGAGTGGAAAGTTAGATCTGGCTTGCGTGCAAAGGATTGGGCTCTTGTCAAAAATGCGATTGAAGGGATGAACCCCGCCGTGCGAAGTCGAGATCCAGCCTGGACTTATTGGTATGGACGTGCTTTAAAGGCTGACGGCCAAAATGATAAGGCTCGTGAAAACTATGAGCTCATTGCTGATCAATTTAACTTTTACGGACAATTGGCGCGTGAGGAGCTCGGTAGACCTAATCATGCGCCTGTGCGCACTAGGGTTACCGAGCAAGAAATAGATGCCATGGCAAATCGTAAAGGTTTTGTTAGGGCTGAACGTTTGTACGCCATGAATTTGCGGTTCGAGGGTAATCGTGAGTGGAATTGGGAGTTGCGCAATATGAGCGACAAACAATTATTGGCATCTGCAGAATTTGCGAAACGTATTAATTTGTATGATCGTGTTGTGAATACGGCAGACCGGACCAAGCAGGAGCATGACTTTAATTTGCGTTATCCAACGCCATATCGAGATGAGCTTTCCCCAATCGCTAGGCAAATTGATTTGAATTTGGCTTGGGCTTATGGTTTGATTCGCCAAGAATCGCGCTTCATTATGAATGCTTCCTCTTCAGTAGGAGCATCTGGCCTAATGCAAGTCATGCCAAATACCGCTAAATACGTTGCCAAAAAAATTGGTATGACTTCGTATACCAATGAGCAGCTCGGGAATGCTGGTACCAATCTAACTTTAGGCAGCAACTACTTAAATATGGTTTTACTGGACCTAGATGGATCGTGGGTTTTAGCGTCCGCAGCATATAACGCTGGTCCTGGGCGCTCTAAGCAATGGCGCGAAAAATTGACCAGTCCAACTGAAGGGGCAATTTTTGCAGAAACTATTCCATTTAACGAAACACGTGCATATGTCAAAAACGTTTTGGCGAATGCAACCTATTACTCATCTGTTATACAGGGCCAAACTCAATCATTAAAGCAGCGTTTAGGCGTTATTGCGCCTAAGGCAGCAGCCCAATCAGAACTACCTTAAATTTGAATCGAGCAATTTCTATGAAATATGACATCCTATTGATTGGCGGAAATGGCTTTGTGGGACAAGTACTCGCCGCCCAATTGCAATCAAGAGGTTATACGGTGCTATTGCCTACTAGAAATTTAGTGGGCGCACGTGAATTGCGTATGCTGCCCAAAGTTCATGTGGAGGAAGCCAATGTGCATGAGTTTGATGAATTACAAAATCTTTGCTCTCGCATTAAGGTTGGTGGCGCGGTAATTAATCTGGTTGGGGTGCTGCACGATAAGACTGCCAAGCCCTATGGAAAAGTTTTCAAGAGTGCTCACGTGGATTTGCCTGGCAATATCATTACTGCAATGCAAATGCATGGCTTAAAGCGCTATTTACACATGAGCGCTTTGGGTGCTGACGCCCAAGGGCCGTCGATGTACCAGCGCAGTAAGGGTGACGGCGAGGATGTGGTGAAGGGTAGCAATTTAGACTGGACCATCTTTAGGCCAAGCGTGATTTTTGGCGCACAAGATCAATTCATTAATTTATTTTCTAAGCTGACTAGGCTCTTGCCTGCAATGCCTTTAGCTAACTATCAAGCAAAGTTTCAGCCTGTGAGTGTTGATGATGTTGCTACTGCTTTTGCTAAAGCGCTTCAGATGCCACAAACAATTCATCACTCTTATGATTTGGTTGGTCCAACGGTTTACACCATGAAAGAGATTGTTCAATTTGCTGCACGCAAGGCCAAGACTTCTTGTGCAATTATTCCAGCGCCAGCTTTTATTGGATATCTGCAAGCATTGGCGTTTGAGTTTCTTCCTGGCCCAACGCTGATGTCGCGTGACAACATCGACTCTATGAAATTGCCAAATGTCTTGCCTTTAAATAGCATCGATGCGCTTACTTCAATATTTTCGATTAGCAAGCGCTCACTAGAGGGCATGAAGTAAGCGTATGAAGGTTTATGCCGTTGGCGGAGCCATCAGAGATACGCTGATGGGTTTACCTGTTCATGACATTGATTATGTTGTGGTTGGGTCGAGTATTGAAGAAATGCTTGCTAAAGGGTTCCGTCCAGTTGGCAAGGATTTTCCAGTTTTTCTGCATCCGCAGACGCAGGCGGAGTACGCCCTAGCGCGTACCGAACGCAAGACTGGTAAAGGCTATAAGGGGTTCATGTTTTACGCCGACCCATCGGTCACGTTAGAGCAAGACTTAGAGCGCCGAGATTTAACAATCAATGCAATGGCACAAGAGGTTGGTGAGGGTGGCGCACTAATAGGTCCGATTTTGGATCCTTACAATGGGCAAGTAGATTTAGCATGCAAGGTGTTTCGTCATGTTTCCGATGCTTTTGCTGAGGATCCTCTGCGGTTATTGCGCATTGCTCGTTTTGCAGCAAGATTTCCGGACTTTATTGTTGCTGCTGAGACCCTTAAAGCTTTAATAGAAATTGCTGATGCCGGTGAGTTAGCGCACCTTTCTCCAGAGAGGATATGGCAAGAGCTAGCTCGAGGACTTACCGCAAGCAAGCCAATGCGCATGTTTCAAATATTGCTAGATACTGGGGCTGCTAAAAAAATTCTGCCACTACTCTTGGTTGATGAATTAGTGCAAGAGTCTTGCCGAGAAAAATTGATAGCCCATTTGCATTTGGCTTCTAATAACTTGGAAGAGCGGTGTGCAGTCGTGTTGATGAACTTGCCAGCAAATGAAATTCGCGCTTGGTCAGAATGTGTACGCATGCCAAATGAGGTTCGCGACTTTAGTGAAATTTTTAGTGAGTTAAATCAATCTCTAGCTAAAGCTAAAGGTCGCAATTTAGCGCCCAAAGAAATATTGGCATGGTGCAATCGTGCGGATGTATGGCGCAAACCTGAGCGTGCAAAAGCCTTGCTAGACTTGGCGAAAAAAATTGATCTAAATGTTGAAGTCTTGATGCAAGCAATACAGCATGCCCAAGCATTAAATCTGCCAACAATCATCGCAAGTCTTTCGCAGGCAGATCAAGGTATTGGCGAGAGAATTCGAGAGGCGGTGGAATTAGCCAGACTTCAGGCTATTTCAACTGCGGGAAACTAAAGCCTATTTCTACCATTCAGACCGGGTAGATCTTCTAGGGTGTAGTCCGGTAGTAGAGCCCCCAAGTTTTTGGAGAAGGCAAAGGCCTTAAAGAGTTCGCCCATTTCCGCTTCAGAGAGTAATTTCTGCATGGCATTAGAAATGGGGAGAAAGGTTTTTGGATTGCTGGGGTCGCCAATCTCTAGGGCTATATTGCCAATCCCTGCATCTAGCAGGTAGGAGGCTTGATTGGTGAGAAAGGCATCATCAATAGGCTCCTCTAGGGCATTTCGTGCAATTTGTGACCACTCAACATGAGTTGTGATGTCGCACAAACCTGGTAAGTGAAATGGATCTTGTATCGCATGGTGACGATGATGGGCCATTAGGGTGCCCTCAAGTCTCTGAGGGTGGTAGTACTCGCTCTCTGGAAACCCATAATCAAAAGTAAGAAAAAGACCTGTATGCAGTTGCTTGGCTACATGCCGTATCCATGCATTTGCTTGTGTGTGGAGTTCTGTGACATAGCCTTCAGAGAAGCTTCCGGTTAACAGACTTTCTGGCAAAAGATCTTGACAGACGGGCTTTCCAATTTTCCAAATGAGCCTATTGTTTTCAAGGGCTACGCCATGCCAATACCAAAAGCCATTTTGATAAATGATGGCGTCACAAGGAATGGCATCAATTACCTCATTGGCAATAATGACGCCTTTAAAGTTTTCAGGTAAAAAGCTGGGCCATGTGCAATGAGTCGCTAGGCCCAAGCTCTTGGTTGTCCCAGCCAATCGCTCTCTCTGCCTTTGAGCCAGATCTGGAGAGATCTCAATAACTTCATAGCTGTCTAAGGAGAACTGAAGATCATGCAGTCGGCTCAGAATAGATTCGGCTAATTTACCGGTGCCAGCCCCGAATTCTAAAATTTTTGTAGGCAAACCTTGTGCTTGAAGTCCCTCAAGAATGGGCAGCAGGGTAGAAACCATGGCCGCTCCAAATAAGGGGCTTAGTTCTGGGGCGGTAGTAAAGTCCCCGCCCGCTCCTAATTTATGGGCACCAGCGCTGTAATAACCCATGCCAGGCTCGTATAAAGCCATCTCCATGTAGCGAGAAAAGGGTATCCAACCCCCTTGAGAGGCTATTTCAGCGGTAATTTTGTTGTACAGGAGCAAGCTATGCTCCGTTTCGTGGCTGGTCAAGGTAATATCCATAACTCGCTAGTCTAAGAGAATTTAAGTGAACTTGAGTTCAATCATCCCATCCCGACCAAATAAGGCAGTTTTAGTGACTGGCGCAGCCAAGCGTCTAGGTCGAGAAATTGCTCTCCAGTTCGCGCGTCAAGGTTGGGATGTAGCGGTCCATTACGGGCAATCTGAGGCAGAAGCCCTAAGGACTGTGGTGGAAATTGAGCAGCTCGGATCTCGGGCTCTAGCCTTTCATGCTGACTTGGTTAATGAAGATCAAATTACAGCACTTTTTTCTAATGTCACTGCGCAATTTGAAAATCTACATTGCCTAGTAAATAGTGCCTCAATTTTTGAGTTTGACCGAGCTAATTCAGGTGAGAGGCTGACAAGTAAAAAATTGCAAGATCATATGCAGGTCAACTTAGTTGCGCCTATTTTATTATCTCAACTGATGTTTGAGTGGCAGAAGGAAAGAGTAAATATAGGAGCCAATAAAAACGTGGGGGATGGCCTTCCTTCGGTGATTCAATTGCTCGATCAAAAATTGATCAACCTCAATCCAGACTATCTTTCTTATACATTGTCGAAAAGTGCCTTGCTAACTTCGGTGGAATTATTGGCAATCGATTTCGCGCCTGTTTTACGTGTAGTAGGTTTAGCCCCAGGCATTTCTTTGCCGTCGGGCGATCAAACGATTGAGGGATTTTTTCAGGCGCATCAAATGACACCTTTGGAAAAGTCTTCCACTCCAGGTGATATTGCCAAGGCCGCAGTATTTTTAGCGGACTCCAATGCAATTACTGGCACGACTTTATATGTTGATGGTGGACAGCATCTTTTGCCCTCATCGCGTGATGTTATGTTTAAAACAAATGAAGTTCAATAGGTTTAGTTAGGTCAATACTTTATGCACGCTATTCTTTCTCACCCAGCCTTAGTAGATTGTCGCCGTTTATTTTTGCGCGACTATGAGATTTATATCAATATAGGTGTTCACGATTTTGAAAAGAAGGCGGAGCAGCGCGTTATTTTGAATGTCGATTTGTATATTCCCCTTAATCAAAATACTCCTACTAAAGATCTATTGGAAGAAGTGGTTGATTATGACTTTATGCGCGAGACCATTAAAGGTAGGGCTTCCCAAGGACATATCCATTTGCAGGAAACATTTTGCGATGACATTGTGATGGCTATGTTGCTACATCCTAAAGTACTAGCTGCCCGGGTGAGTACTGCTAAACCCGATGTCTATCCAGACTGTCACTCCGTAGGGGTTGAAGTGTTTCGTATGAAACAAGATTAAATAGAAGAATTTATCTAAGCTATGAGCGATATTCGTAAAGTGGTTTTTGAAGAGAATAAACTCGAGAAAAAATTATGCCGTTTAGTTGGTCAGGCCATCGGTGATTTTGGCATGATAGAAGACGGCGATAAAGTCATGGTGTGCGTATCAGGCGGTAAAGATAGCTATGCCATGCTCGATGTTTTATTAAAGCTCCGTGAACGTGCACCTATCAATTTTGAAATTGTTGCTGTTAACTTAGATCAAAAGCAACCAGAATTTCCCGCTGAGATATTGCCAAACTATTTAAAAGGTTTGGGAGTTCAGTTTCATATTGAAGAGCAAGATACGTACAGCATTGTGAAGCGCGTTATTCCTGAGGGAAAAACAACCTGCGGATTATGTTCGCGTTTGCGTCGGGGAATTTTGTATCGAGTTGCTGATGAATTAGGCGCTACCAAAATTGCTCTCGGACATCACCGCGATGACATATTAGAAACACTTTTATTGAATATGTTTTATGCGGGAAAGCTCAAGGGAATGCCTCCTAAATTGCGCTCCGATGATGGGAAGCACATTGTTATTCGCCCTATGGCTTATGTTCCTGAGAAATTACTCGAACGTTATGCGGTTGATATGGACTTTCCCATTATTCCTTGTAATCTATGCGGGAGTCAGCCCAATTTACAGCGCGGTGCGATGAAGCAAATGTTGCGCGAATGGGAAAAGGCATTTCCGGGTCGGGTGGAGAATCTATTTCGATCAATGCACCACATCGTCCCTTCTCATCTCATGGATCGAGAAGCCTTTGATTTTCGAAATTTAGAGGTCTCTACAGAGCTATCTGGGATTGCCGCCAGATCGGTTGGCGATAGGGCAATTGATGAGTCTGAATTAGATGAAATAGCCTGCGGAACCATAATCCAAGATCGTTATAATTCTTTAATATGAATATAGTAATTTTGGCCGCGGGGCAGGGAAAGCGGATGAAGTCCGCTCTGCCAAAGGTTCTGCAAACTCTAGCTGGCAAGCCACTGCTTCAGCATGTCCTCAGTACGGCTTTATCACTGCAGGGTAAGTTGGCCAAGGTTGGCCCTACTGTGGTTGTTGGCCACGGTGCAGCAGATGTAAAGGAGTTCTTGGCTAAAGCAAGCAAGGATGATATTGCTTTTTCTAGGGTTGGCACTGTTTTGCAGGCAGAGCAAAAAGGGACTGGTCACGCCTTGTTGCAGGCGCTATCTAAATTAGATGTCCAGGAGCCAACTTTGGTTCTTTACGGTGACGTACCTCTTACTAGCAAAAAGACCTTGAGTAAATTGGCTAAATTAGCCGATGGTGTGCGTGGACAAGATTGCGCTTTAGCGCTCCTGACCCAGAATTTAAATAATCCCACTGGATATGGGCGGATTGTTCGGGATGCCGATGGCTCTGTAGCAGAGATCGTTGAAGAAAAGGATGCGACTGCCGTACAAAAAGCTATTCAAGAAATTAATACCGGCATCATGGTTTTGCCAACGAACTCGCTGAAGAGGTGGTTGAAGTCCTTGCGCTCAAGTAATGCCCAAGGTGAGTATTACCTAACGGATGTGATTGCGATGGCGGTTAAGGATGGCGTACCCATTCGCACTGCTCAGGCGGATGCTGAATTTGAAACGGTTGGCGTGAATAGCCGTGATCAGTTGGCTGGTCTTGAAAGAATTCATCAATCCAATCTGGCCAGTCAATTAATGGACGCGGGCGTATCCCTAGCTGATCCTGCGCGAATTGATATACGCGGAAATTTAGAGTGCGGCACAGATGTTTTCATTGATGTGGGTTGTGTCTTTGAGGGTGAGGTGACTCTTGCGGCAGGAACAAAGATCGGTGCTTACTGCGTTATTCGAAATAGTAGTATTGGTAAAGACGTAGTAGTACAGCCCTTTAGCCATATTGATGGTGCCAAGGTAGGCAATCAATCAGTCATCGGGCCATATGCACGCCTGCGTCCAGGCGCCGACTTAGCGAATGATGTACATATTGGCAACTTTGTAGAAATCAAAAACACTAAGATTGCTGCCAATAGCAAGGCAAATCATTTGGCATATGTGGGTGATGCTATTGTGGGCTCTAGAGTCAATATAGGTGCCGGTACCATTACATGTAACTATGATGGCGTAAATAAGCATCTCACCGTAATTGAGGACGATGCCTTTATTGGGTCCGATACACAATTGGTTGCACCTGTTCGCGTAGGTCGTGGGGCCACCTTAGGTGCTGGAACGACGCTTACTAAAGATGCGCCAGCAAATCAATTAACAGTGTCCAGGGCAAAACAAATATCTCTTCAGTGGCAGCGTCCAGTTAAGAAAGAGAAAAAAACTGAAATAAAAAAATCGCCATTGAAAAAGGCAGTACTAGCAGTCAAAAAGAAACCTGCGCCAAAAAAAGTAGGTGCTAAAACTCTAAGGGGCAAGAAGTAATGTGCGGAATCGTTGGCGCAGCATCGCGTAAGAATATTGTAGAGGTCTTGGTTGAGGGTTTGCGCCGTCTTGAGTACCGAGGTTATGATTCTTGTGGTTTTGCAGTCATTAATGCAAATGATTCTAAGCATCTTATTGAGCGCGCACGCACAACGGCGCGCGTTGCTGAATTGGCTGAACAGGGAAAAGAATTTATTGGCACCCTAGGCATTGCCCATACGCGTTGGGCAACTCACGGTAAGCCTGATACCCACAATGCGCATCCCCATACCTCCAACGATCTAATTGCGGTAGTGCACAACGGCATTATTGAGAATTATGAGTCTCTGCGTAATGACTTAAAAGCTGCGGGCTATATCTTTACATCGGAGACTGATACAGAAGTTATTGCGCATTTAGTACATCAGCAATATGTTGCTGGCGGTCAAAAAGATATTGCGCTAGCTGTAAGAGGAGTTCTTCCGAGGTTACATGGTGCTTATGCCATTGGCGTCATTGCACAAGATGCTCCTGATATTTTAGTTGGCGCTCGAGTTGGTTCGCCTCTGGTGGTGGCATTAGGTGTTGATGAAAACTTTCTTGCATCTGATGCGCTTGCGTTGGCGGGAAGAGCGCATTCCATGGTTTATTTGGAAGAGGGTGATGTTGTTGTTCTCAAGGCGGAGTCAGTCACGATTATTGATCAGGCTGGTCAATTAGCGCAGCGTGAGAGTAAGCCTATGCCAGCTCAGGCTGATGCAGTAGATCTTGGACCTTATCAGCATTACATGCAAAAAGAAATCTTTGAGCAACCAAGAGCCATCGGCGATACATTGGCTAATATTACGAGTTTTGGCCCTCAAATTTTTGAGGCAAGTCTCCAGGACTGGAAATCCTTTGATGAGATTTTGATTCTGGCTTGCGGGACTAGTTACTACTCGGCATGCGTGGCTAAATACTGGCTGGAAGAGATCGCCGGCATTCCTACTCAAGTCGAAATTGCTAGCGAATACCGTTATCGTAAAACCGTATCCAAACCGAATACTTTGATTGTTGTGGTTTCTCAATCTGGAGAGACTGCTGATACCTTGGCGGCGTTACGGCATGCCAAGACTCTGGGTCATCGATTTACCTTGGCGATTTGTAATGTCGCAAGTAGTGCTATGGTTCGAGAAACCGATTGGCACTTCTTAACAAAGGCTGGTACTGAGATTGGCGTTGCCTCTACTAAAGCATTTACTACGCAGTTACTTGCGCTATATCTCTTGGCGATTTCAATTGCTAAACGCGAAGGGAGAGTTTCTGCTGACCAGGAGAAGGAAATTCTTCGTGAATTGCGCCATTTACCCAAAGCACTGCATTCTGTATTGGCCCTTGAGCCGCAGATTATTGCTTGGAGCGAAGCATTTTCTAAATGTGAAAATGCTTTGTTCTTGGGGCGCGGCTTGCATTACCCAATTGCCCTTGAGGGTGCCCTCAAATTAAAAGAGATTTCCTATATACATGCGGAAGCCTATCCTGCCGGTGAATTGAAGCATGGACCTCTCGCATTGGTTACTGAACAAATGCCAGTGGTGACCGTTGCTCCAAATGATGTTTTATTGGAGAAGCTTAAATCCAATATGCAGGAAGTGAAGGCGCGTGGAGGTAAGCTGTATGTTTTTGCTGATCAGGATACTGAGATTGTCAGCAGTGAGGGCATCAATGTCATTCGTTTGCCAGAACATTATGGGAATCTATCGCCTATCTTGCATGTAGTGCCTTTGCAACTTTTGGCCTATCACACAGCATGCGCTCGTGGTACGGATGTGGACAAGCCAAGAAACTTAGCGAAGAGTGTGACGGTAGAATAAGGTCGATTGGATATTTGACTTCTCTTACAACTTGTGAACAAATTTCACTTGATAAATCAGGGCTTTACGAAGCCCTGATTGCATTTTTGTGTTCAAATAACTTCTTGTAGAAAAAGGATATTTGTTGCAATTTATGTTTTTTCCAAAAGCACTTCCCCCATTGCGTTTACCTTTACTTCTGTTGAGTTGTGCGGGAGTACTTTCTGCTTGCGCGGTTGGGCCTGACTTTAAACAGCCGGATGCGCCGAATACCTCTGCTTATACAGAAGACCCTTTATCTAAAAAGTTAGCTACTGCCCCAGGGGTTCCAGGCGGGACGAATCAGGAGTTTGTCGAGGGCGCTGAAATAGAGGCGCAGTGGTGGGAGCTGTTTAAATCCCCCGAGCTTGATGCCCTGATAAAGAAGGCTCTTCAACAAAATCCCACTTTGGGCGCTGCTGATGCGGCCTTGAGGGCTGCGCAAGAAAATGTCAATGCTCAAATTGGCGGCCAATATTTTCCTGCTGTGGGTCTTGGTGGAGAGGCGATGCGACAAAAGCAACCTTCTGCTGTTTATGGCATTCCTTACGGCTCTGATACTTACAATCTTTACAACACCTCAGTGAATGTGACATACAAGCTAGATGTGTTTGGTGGGGGACGTCGCACCGTTGAAAATGCGAGAGCACAAGCAGAGTTTCAGCAGTTTCAGTTAGAGGGTGCATATCTCTCCTTGACGGCTAATATTGTGACGGGCGCCGTTAAAGAAGCGGCTTTACGGGCTCAATTACAAGCCACAGCTGAAATTTTGAAGGCTCAGCAAAATTTGGCTGATGTGACCGAGAAGCAATTAAAAATCGGTACCGTGAATAAAGTGGACTTAACATCCCAGCAAACCTTAGTTGCAAACTCTCAAGTGGATTTATTTAATTACGAACGTAACTTGGCTTTTGCGCGCAATCAGTTAGCAGTCCTCACGGGTGAGCTTCCAAGCAATGCCAATATTACGAAATTTGATTTAAGCGCCCTGCATTTGCCCGAGAAATTACCTCTTTCAGTTCCTTCAAGTTTGGTACGTCAACGGCCTGACGTGCGCGCAGCAGAAGCCCAATTAAAAGCTACCAATGCCTTGGTGGGTGTTGCCACGGCAAACTTATTGCCGCAATTTAATATTACGGGCGCTATTGGATCAGCTGCGCTTACGAGCAGCGCCTTGTTTGGTCCTAACGCGGCATTGTGGTCTGTAGCTGGTGGAATTTTTCAGCCCTTATTCCAGGGTGGCCAGTTGTTAGCTCAGCGCCGTCAATCAGTCGCTCTTTATGAGCAGTCTGTATATCAATATCAGGCCACTGTACTGAAAGCCTTTCAGGAAGTTGCAGATGCATTGCGTGCCCTAGAGACTGGCGCGCAGGCTCTTAAGGCCGCCTCAGATGCTGAGCGTTATGCCTTTGAAACCTTAGATTTAGTTCAGCACCAATATAAGTTGGGTACTGCGAGTTATTTGGCCGTGCTTTATTACCAAAATCTATATCAGCAAGCCAAAGTAAAGTCAGTTGCTGCGCAAGCGGTACGCTTCTCTGACACGGCAGCCTTATTTGCGGCATTAGGGGGTGGTTGGTGGAATCGTGCCGGCCCTGCGTTTCAACCAAAAGATGTAGTCAATAAAGATCTCAATGAAACTTCTCGAGACAATTAAATCCAAAGTCATTGCGGCAGCACTTGCACTTAAAGCTTGGTCACTAAAAAAGGCTGAAGAGTGGAGGTTGCGCGAAAAGCTTATTGCCGTTTTGGAAAAAGCAAAAGGACTGTGGATTCGTATCGGTCAAAAATTACGCCCACGCGAACGTTTTATGAAAACCCGGGCTTATGCAAAACTACAGTCAATGACGCCTTTGCATCGACGTATGACGATTATGCTCTGCGGAGTATTTTTATTGCTGGGTTTGATTTTTGGTTTTAATCAGTTCAAGAATTTCATGATTAAGCATTTCATTGCGGGAATGGGTTTGCCTCCCGCAACTGTATCAACCATGGTGGTAACTCTGACAGAGTGGCAGCCAAAGTTATCAAGCGTTGGAAATATCAGAGCATTTAGAGGTGTGGATCTGAGTACTGAAATCGGTGGCTTGGTTCAGACGGTGCCAATTAAATCTGGCGTGGATGTAAAGGAAGGCGAATTATTAATTAAGCTCAACGATGATTCTGACGTAGCCCAACTTCACTCTTTGAGGGCATTGGCAGATTTGGCGAAGGTGATTAATGAGCGCGATCGACAACAATTAGCGATCCAAGCGATCAGTAAAAATGTTTTTGATACGAGTAAAGCGGATGCAAAGTCAAAACAAGCCCAAGTTGAGCAGCAGACGGCTTTAGTTGCTAAGAAGAATTTAAAGGCTCCCTTTAGTGGTCGGGTGGGTATTGTCATGATTAACCCTGGTCAGTATGTTAATCCAGGGGATAAATTGCTTACGCTCCAAACACTAGACCCTATCTTTGTAGATTTCAATTTGCCGCAAAGTAATGCCGAGGCGATCCAAGTTGGACAAGAGGTTCTGGTGACAACAGATGCATTTAAAGATGCAAGCTTTGCTGGGAAAATTACGGCCGTTAGCCCTAAGGTTGACACCAATACTCGGAATATTCAGGTTGAGGCGCAAATTGCCAATCCAGATAAAAAGATTCTCCCTGGTATGTTTGCTAATGTGAATATCAAAATTGGAGACCAGGTTAAATATTTGACCTTGCCACAAACTGCGGTTACTTATAACCCTTATGGCTCAACAGTGTTTATTGCTAAATCTACGGGTAAGAAGGATAAGCAGGGTAATCCTGCTTTAGAAGCACAGCAAGTATTTGTCACCACTGGATCTACTCGCGGCGATCAGGTGGCAATTTTGAAGGGGCTGGAAGATGGAGCAACCGTTGTAACGAGTGGCCAACTTAAGTTAAAGAATGGCACGCCACTCATTATCAACAACAAAGTTCTTCCTGCTAATTTACCCGATCCTAAGCCACAGGAATGAGTCCTAAATGAAATGGACTGACCTATTTATACGTAGACCAGTGTTATCACTGGTTGTGAGTGCGCTGGTTTTGATTTTTGGTTTGAAGGCAATCGGATCCTTGCCGGTAAACCAGTATCCAGAAACCCAAAATGCCGTTGTCACGATTACAACCGCCTACTATGGTGCCGACCCAGAAACGATTGCGGGTTTTATTACGCAACCACTTGAGGCATCCGTTGCTCAGGCCCAGGGAATTGATTATTTGTCATCCGCTAGCGTAAGTGGAGTTTCAACCATCATTGCTACGCTGAAGCTGAACTATGACTCTAATGCTGCTTTAACGCAAATTCAAACCCAAATTAGTGCTGTTAAAAATCAATTGCCTACCCAGGCACAGCAACCAATATTGACAGTACAGCTCGGGCAGTCAACTGATGCGATGTACATGGGGTTTTATAGCGATGACATCCCAAACAACGCTATCACTGATTATTTACTCAGAGTCGTAAAGCCAAAGCTTGACTCGGTTGAGGGCGTACAAAACGCAGAAATTATTGGCGGTAGAAAATTTGCCCTGCGAGCTTGGTTGGACCGAGAAAAAATGGCGGGCTTGGGTGTTGGTGCAGACGATGTATATAACGCCATGTCTGCCAATAATTATTTATCCGCCGTAGGAAGCACTAAAGGTGACATGGTTGCTGTCGACTTGGTGGCTGGCACTGATCTTCATACGTTAGATGAGTTTCGTAAGTTGGTTGTTAAAAAAGATGGTGTAAATATCGTTTATCTTGACCAGGTTGCCAATGTCAGCCTAGGTTCAGAGGACTACAACACTAATGTAGCTTTTAGCGGGAAACAATCCGTCTTTATTGGTATTAAGGTAGCCCCTAAGGCAAACCTATTGGATGTAGCTGAGCGTGTGCGATTAGTCATTCCAGGCATTCAAAAACAATTGCCTGTTGGAATGACTGGGAAAGTTGTCTATGACTCAACGCAATTTATTACGAGTTCAATTAGCGAAGTAATACATACCCTTCTTGAGGCTTTGGTCATTGTGACGGTAGTAATTTACCTTTTCTTGGGTAGTTATCGTGCTGTTGCCGTTCCTGTAATTGCGATGCCACTTTCATTAATTGGCACCTTCTTTTTAATGCAAGTATTAGGTTATTCAATTAACTTGCTGACCCTGTTGGCTTTGGTGCTGGCAATTGGGTTGGTGGTTGATGACGCCATCATTGTGGTAGAAAACGTAGATCGCCATATGAAAGAGGGCAAGTCTCCTTTAGAGGCCTCTCTGATTGCTGCCCGAGAGTTGGGTGGCCCTATTTTGGCTATGACCGTGGTGTTGATTGCGGTATATATTCCGATTGGTTTTCAGGGTGGATTGACTGGGGCTTTATTTACGGAGTTCGCGTTTACTCTGGCTAGCGCTGTTGCAGTCTCGGGCTTGATTGCCTTAACTCTATCGCCAATGATGTGTTCTCGGATCTTTACCGAGGCACAAGAAGCATCACCATTTGTGCAAAAAATTGATCGTATTTTTGATAAGGTACATCACAGCTACCAATCCACATTACGTAATCTTTTAAGTACTTGGCAAGTCATTATCGTGATGGGAGCTATTCTTCTCGGAGGCGTGGCGTATTTATATGCCACAGCGCGTGCAGAGTTGGCACCAACAGAAGATCAAGGCATTGTGTTGATGCAAGCTTCTGGGCCGCCCAATAGCACCGTTAACCAAATGCAAACCTATGCAGATCAGATTTACCAAATTTCTGCTGCTGAGCCTGAGTATGAGCAAATCTTTCAAATTACTAGTCCAACTACAAGCTTTGGTGGAGTGATGCTGAAGGACTGGGGTGACCGCAGTCGTAGCGCTACCTCCTTTCAGCAAGATATGCAGAATAAGTGGAATAGCATTGCTGGCGCGCGCGTAGCAGCATTTCAATTCCCGGCTCTGCCTGGGGCGCAAGGTTTGCCAGTGCAAGTAGTTATTAACACTACCGAGTCATATGAATTGCTCAATGAGGTTTCGCAAGCGGTATTGGATAAGGCTCGTCGTAGCGGCAACTTCTTCTTTGTGGACTCCGATTTAAAAATCGATAAACCACAGGATGTATTGGTAATTGATCGCGAGAAAGTTGCTGCTTTGGGAATGACGCAGCAACAAGTTGGCGCGGCTTTAACTGCCGCTCTTGGTGGTGGTTATGTGAATTACTTCTCTGTATCAGGCAGATCATATCGCGTGATTCCACAGGTTAAACAGGTTGACCGACTTAACCCTGAGCAAATTCTTGACTATTACATTCGTACTCCAAGCGGAGCGATGATTCAGGCACGGACCTTCGCCTCAATTAAGCAGAAAGTTGTTCCAGAATCCATTAACCACTTTCAACAATTAAATTCGGCAACGATTTCTGGGGTGAGCACACCATTTATTTCGCAGGCGGATCTGTTGGAATTTATGCGTCAAACTTTAAAAGAGGTCGCGCCTAATGGGTACACTATGGATTACGCTGGACCGTCACGTCAATTTATGGCTGAGTCTGGCGGCTTCTTGGTGACGATGTTCTTTGCGATTTTGATTGTGTTCTTGGTGCTGGCCGCACAATTTGAGAGCTTTCGCGATCCCATTGTGATCTTGGTTTCTGTGCCCCTTGCTTTATTCGGTGCTTTAATTTTCATTAATTTGGGATTCACAACGCTAAATGTGTATACGCAAGTCGGCTTGGTAACGTTAATGGGTTTAATTAGTAAGCACGGCATTCTTATTGTTGAGTTTGCTAATGAATTGCAAGTCGCTGGACGAAGTAAGTTAGATGCCATTGTTGAGGCTAGTAGCGTGCGTTTGAGGCCTATCTTGATGACGACCGCTGCGATGGTGTTGGGTGTTCTGCCATTGGTGATTGCTTCCGGTGCTGGTGCTGCCGGTCGTCAATCAATGGGGATTGTGATTTTTACAGGCCTATCGATCGGTACGCTGTTTACTTTATTTGTAGTGCCTGCAATGTACCTATTTATTGGTGCAGATCATCACGCCAAGAAATTTAAGCAAGAATAAATTAGGGTGAGCGATGAGCTCACTCTAAATATTTATCTGACAATAATATTTAGTTCTGTATCGGCGATTTCGTTAAATCGGGTTTCTTCTGTAACTCGCTGCATCCAGTTATCAATATGAATGAGTTGTGTGCGAGGCCCAGTTTTTTCGGGAAAGGTTTTGTTTAGCAAAATCCATCGATGCACACAAAGCGCAAGCACAATGTCGCCAAGATGAAATTGATTTCCCGAGCAATATTTTTGCCCGCTTAATACTTGGTCCAATGCTTCAAACTTGAGATTAGAGTCTTGATAATTTTTTCGGATGATGTCGTAATTACGTTCCATCTCGGGAACTCGAGTTAATCCCAAGAAGGCTGCTCTTAATTGTGGCCACATGTCGCTTAACTGCCAATCCATCCATTTTTCAGAGTGGTACTGGCTTTTTATATCTGTTGGGAAGTGATGATTTCGATCATGTGTTCGAGCCAAATACCGCATGATCGTATTGGACTCCCATAGCGCCATATCTCCATCTTCGAGGGTGGGCACCAAACCATTGGGGTTGAGTTTTAGGAATTCAGGGGTGTGATTTTTTCCAAACTGCAGACCAGCATCAATTCGTTCAAAATCTTTTCCCTCATGAAGGCCTAGCTCTAAAAGGCACCATAATATTTTTTGAACGTTAATAGAGTTTTTTCTACCCCAAAGTCGCATCATGATATTTCCTTGTGAAGTATAGACTTCAAGAGCCCTAAAATTACAGACTTGTCATATCCAATCCAACAAATTTGCTACGAGCAAAAATGAGCGGGTCTCTTTCGGGATGATTTTTTAAATTTAATACCTTGGCAACAATAATGTTGTGATCTCCACCCACATGAACTGAGACGGTTTCACATTCATAGTAAGCCACGCAACCGTCAACTTGAGTTAATCCGCTATCTGCTAGCTTATGGGGGATAGTGATAAATTGATTTTCTTTGACGGTAGCAAAATGCATCGCCATTGCTTCCTGCGAGCGTTCAAGGACATGAATTAAATGTTTATGGCCCACCTCAACATTTGCCATAAATCGCGAGTGTTTTTTCAGGCTCCACAAAATTAAAGGTGGCTCCAGGGAGACGGTATTAAATGAGCTGATTGTGATGCCGTGAGCCTGCATATCTGCATCCAGGCTGGTAATGATTGTGACCCCAGTAGCAAAGGAAGAAAATCCTTTGCGTAAGTCTTGGGAGGTAAATGGGGTCATCGTAAGATCTTATTTAGGCTCTGTAGCTGGGGTGGCAATAGCTGCTTCGCCAGTAATGGTGGTTCCTGGAATTGGGATGAGAACTTCCTTCTCTTCGGCTTTCACGCATTTAAAGCGATATTCTTTACCCGCTTTGGATAAAAAGCTAGCGCCTTCATAAAAATCATCCTTACAAGTCTTGGTCGCAAAATCCATAACATCTTGAGGTGCGGCGCTAGAGGTAATCAAACGCATATTGCCCATAGACATATTTAATTGCGTGGAATAGCACCCTGCCAACATCGAGCTAGAAATGGCGGTTAAGAGTAGAATTTTTTTCACGGAAACCTCTATAAGTAACAATGCTCGTTAGGATAAACCTATTGGGCATTTGGGGTGGCGAATACCAATATTTGTAAAAGGAAGAGACATGTTTAAAGCAATTTTAGTAAATAAGGATGATCAGGGGTATCGGGCGCAATTGGGAGAGGTTGATGAAGCCAGCCTTCCCGAGGGGGAGGTTAAGGTAAAGGTCTTATATTCCACCTTGAATTACAAGGATGGTCTAGCTATAACGGGAAAAGGGCCGGTGGTGCGGAGTTTTCCCATGATCCCCGGGATTGATTTTTCTGGTGAAGTCATTGAAAGCGGTAGCCCTGACTTTAAGGTTGGGGATTTGGTGCTTCTGAACGGCTGGGGTGTAGGTGAGGGTCATTGGGGTGGCCTGGCTCAACAAGCTCGTGTAAAGGCCGATTGGTTGATCCCTTTGCCAAAAGGATTTACGCCTAAGCAGGCCTTGGCAATTGGGACTGCTGGCTATACCGCCATGCTTTGCATTATGGCCTTACAAAAACATGGTCTTAAGCCTAATGATGGCGAAGTATTGGTAACTGGTGCTGCAGGTGGAGTGGGCAGTTTTGCCATTACCCTCTTGAGTAAGCTTGGGTTCACGGTAGTTGCTAGTACGGGTCGATTGGGGGAGGCTGACTATTTGAAAAAATTAGGCGCTGCTGAGGTGATCGATCGTGCTTCGCTGTCAGCTCCAGGAAAGCCTTTGGCCAAAGAGCGTTGGGCTGCTGTTGTGGATAGCGTGGGGAGTTATACCCTCGCCAATGCTTGCGCACAAACCAAGAGCGATGGTGCGGTAGCGGCATGTGGTTTAGCCCAAGGCATGGATTTTCCATCGACTGTTGCGCCATTCATTTTGCGGGGTATTACTCTATATGGCATTAATAGTGTCACGATGTCACGTGCTACTCGCATTGCCGCTTATGAACAGCTAAGTAAGTTGGTGGACGTCAAAACCTTGGATGAGATCTCTCATGAGATTGGCTTGGAAGAGTCTTTGAAGTATGCTGCGGAGTTAATGGCTGGAAATGTACGCGGCCGAATTATTGTGGACGTAAATAAATAGAGTTTGAAGAATTATTGGATCTATTGCCCTTGTTCGAGTCTGCGTTCATCAAGTTGCACGCAGACTTTGAGCTTATCTGATTCGGGGAGTTCTGACCATTGAGCAATTTCAGCAAGCGTTCGATAGCAACCACGACAAAAACCATTTGTTGGGTTAATTTCACACCAATTAATGCAAGGCGATGGAACGGTAGTCAAAATGAACTCAGTAAAAAATAATTTATTAGAAAAATGAAAACTCAAATTCAGTCCAGCAATGAAGGCGTCATCCATTATCCCTTAGGTGAGAAGGTTCCTGAAGCTGGTGCCTGTGTTGAGGTAGCCCCGGGTGTGCGTTGGTTGAGAATGCGCTTGCCCTTTGCGTTGGATCATATAAACCTTTGGCTATTACGTGACGAAATAGACGGCGTTCAGGGTTGGACTATCGTTGATTGTGGCATTGCCAATGATGAAACAAAGTCGGCGTGGGAGCAGGTATTTGCTAGTCAACTTGAGGGATTACCAGTGTTGCGGGTGATCGTGACCCATATGCATCCTGATCATGTGGGTCTCTCACAATGGCTTTGTGAAAAATGGAATGCTCCGTTGTGGATATCCATGACGGATTATTTAACTGCCCAGTGGCTCAGTCATAAAGAGGGTGGTGCAGCTATTGGCGTGCGTGCTGGAAGCGGTGGATCTGCCGACCATTTTCAGAAGCATGGGTTAAGCGCGCCTGAAGATTTAGAAAAAATCCGGGCACGCTCTAATTACTACAGCAATATGGTTCCTGGAATTCCACGTCAATATCGCCGAATTATGGATGGAGAAATGATCTCTATTGGTGGGCGCAATTGGCAGGTAATCATGGGTTATGGACACGCCCCAGAACATGCATCTTTATATTGCAAGGATATTGGGGTATTGATTTCTGGGGATATGTTGTTACCCCGTATTTCTACAAATGTGAGTGTCTACGATGCGGATCCAGACGCCGATCCGCTCGGATTGTATTTAGACTCTCTGGATAAATACTTACCGTTGCCAGATGACACTTTGGTTCTGCCATCTCATGGCAAGCCTTTTCAAGGAATGAAGTCTCGCATTAATCAGTTAAAGGCGCATCATGAGGATCGCTTGGCTGAGACTCTTGGGGCATGCAAAAAACCGGCACATGCTAGAGAGATCGTGCCGGTTCTTTTTAAACGTGAATTAGATATTCACCAAATGACATTTGCGATGGGCGAGGCTATCGCTCATCTGAATTACCTACTTCGTCGAGGTAAGTTGAATCGCCGGCTTTGCGACGACGGCGTGTTGCGGTTTTCTGTGAAGCAGTAGTTCGGGCAGCTCTTTTAGTTCTGGTGCTCGATTCTTCAGTTGAGCCAGTTGCCGCCGCACCTGCGGCAGAGACAGCATCACCAAAAGACTTGAGCGCCATCATGGTGGCGTGCTGCACCTCTAAGCCTTGAATAGTGGATTTAAGGATGTTGAGGTTGAGGTTTAGCCAGTTTTCAACACTCTTAAGATCTTTAATGCGTTTTTCAAGTTCATCTACATCTAGACCTGGAAAAGCTGCCCCAAACCCACCGCCAGGCTTGGAGGTATCGGTGGTAAATGGAAATTGTCCAGGCATTTGCCCGGCAGCTCCCTGTCCCCACATGGTTTTAAACATCTCAAGACTTTGATTGAATTCAGGAATGGTTCCAAACATATGGGCTCCAGGTTAGATAAATAGTGGCTTTACCAATAGAATAAGGGATTCTAGAGATTTAACATGGTTAAAAATGCAATCTAATGGTTTATCCCAGCCTTATACGCGTGGCCAGGCGCTGCCTGAACTCCTAAAGCAGCGCATCCTTATATTGGATGGGGCAATGGGCACCATGATTCAGAGATATAAGCTGTCTGAGGCGGACTACCGAGGTCAGCCCGGCAACAATCGATTTGATGATCATCTGAGTGACGTTAAGGGAAATAATGAGCTTTTGGTGCTGACGCAGCCACAAATCATTAGCACCATTCATGAACAGTATTTGGATGCTGGAGCGGACATCATTGAAACCAATACTTTTGGAGCTACCTCAGTGGCCCAAGAGGATTACAAAATGGCGGGTTTAGCTCGTGAGATGAATGAAGTTTCCGCCAAATTAGCGCGTGAAGCCTGCAATAAATACAGCACTCCTGATAAACCCCGTTTTGCGGCGGGCGCGATAGGTCCAACACCGAAGACTGCGAGTATTTCTCCTGAGGTAAATGATCCAGGTGCCCGAAATGTAACATTCGATGCCTTGCGCTTGTCTTATCGTGAGCAGATTGAGGGCTTGTTTGCAGGTGGCGTAGATTTGTTTTTGGTGGAGACCATTTTTGACACCCTAAATGCTAAGGCGGCTCTCTTTGCTCTAGACGAATTCTTTGAAGAAACGGGTGAGCGTTTGCCGGTAATGATTTCAGGAACGGTTACCGATGCCTCTGGGCGCATTTTATCTGGCCAAACAGTTGAAGCATTTTGGAATAGTTTGCGCCATATTAAGCCGCTAACGTTTGGATTGAATTGTGCTTTAGGGGCTGCATTAATGCGCCCTTATATAGCTGAGCTTGCTCGTATTTGTGATGCTGCAGTTTCTTGCTACCCCAATGCGGGTTTGCCTAATCCGATGAGCGATACCGGATTTGATGAAACCCCAGAAATTACTTCTAGCTTGGTAGATGGTTTTGCTAAGGATGGTTTAGTCAATCTAGTGGGTGGTTGTTGCGGTACAACCCCTGACCATATTCGCGCAATTGCGAATGCTGTTGCAAAACGCAAGCCACGTGCTTTTTATCGCGAAGCTTCGGAGGCGGCAGCATGAGCAAGATAGCGAATCAAAAAGTGATGCCACCCATGAAACTTTCTGGTTTAGAGCCCTTCAATATTACTGCCGATGTTGGTTTTGTAAACATTGGCGAACGTACGAATGTTACCGGTTCAAAAGCATTTTCCCGGATGATTTTGAATAATCAATTTGATGAAGCACTTGCGGTAGCAAGGCAGCAGGTAGAAAACGGCGCGCAGGTTATAGATATCAATATGGATGAAGCAATGTTGGATTCTGAAGCGGCAATGACGCGCTTTTTGAATTTAATTGCATCCGAGCCTGATATTGCTCGCGTACCTATCATGGTCGATTCCTCTAAGTGGAGTGTAATCGAAGCGGGTTTGAAGTGCATTCAAGGTAAGCCCATAGTGAACTCCATCTCCCTCAAAGAGGGAGAGGAATCCTTTAGAAAGCAAGCACGCTTAATTCGTCGTTATGGTGCTGCAAGTGTAGTCATGGCATTTGATGAGGCTGGTCAAGCTGACACCTTTAAACGGAAGACGGAGATTTGCCAACGCTGTTATGAAATCTTGGTAAATGAAATTGGTTTTCCTGCTGAAGATATTATCTTCGATCCCAATATCTTCGCAATTGCAACGGGCATTGAAGAGCACGATAACTATGCAGTAGATTTTATTAACGCTACTCGTTGGATTAAAGAAAATCTTCCTGGCGCAAAAGTCAGTGGTGGCGTTTCTAATGTGAGCTTTTCATTCCGCGGTAATGATCGTGTCCGCGAAGCTATTCATACAGTATTCCTATATCACGCAGTTCAGGCCGGAATGGATATGGGCATTGTGAATGCTGGTCAGTTGGGTGTGTATGCTGATTTGGATCAAGAGTTGCGCGAGAGAGTTGAAGATGTTGTGCTCAATCGCTTTAAAGAAAAAGAAGGAAAAACACCTACAGAGCGCCTACTGGATATTGCCGACCAATTTAAGGGCGGCGGGGCTAAACAGGTTGAGAATTTAGTTTGGCGTGAGGCCCCCGTGCGCGAGCGCTTAACCTATGCTTTGGTACATGGCATCACGGCTTTCATTGAAGGTGATACTGAGGAATTGCGTGCTGAGATCATGGGTTCTGGTGGTAGACCTATTGAGGTCATCGAAGGTCCACTAATGGATGGTATGAATGTTGTTGGTGACCTATTTGGTGCTGGCAAAATGTTCTTGCCTCAAGTGGTTAAAAGTGCGCGCGTGATGAAGCAGGCTGTTGCCTTGTTGATTCCTTACATTGAAGAAGAGAAGCGTCAACATATTGCTGCCGGCGGTGAAGCTAAGGCTAAAGGTAAGATTGTCATGGCCACTGTTAAGGGTGACGTGCATGACATTGGGAAAAATATCGTCACTGTAGTTTTGCAATGTAACAACTTTGAGGTTGCAAACATGGGTGTGATGGTTCCTTGTGCGGAGATTTTGAAAAGAGCCAAAGAAGAAAAGGCTGATATTGTTGGCCTCTCTGGCTTGATTACACCTTCGCTTGAGGAAATGACGTATGTAGCACAAGAGATGCAACGTGATGATTATTTCCGAAAGCGTCAAATTCCATTGATGATCGGTGGAGCAACGACATCACGCGTTCATACCGCCGTGAAAATTGCGCCTCATTACGATGGGCCGGTAGTTTATGTGCCCGATGCATCGCGCTCTGTATCGGTTGCCTCTAGTCTGCTTTCTGATGAAAGCGCTAAAAAGTTTATTCAAGATTTGCGAGATGACTATGTGCGCATTCGTGAGCAGCATGCCAATAAAAAAGCCCTGCCTACTATTTCTCTTGAAGCGGCTCGTAAAAATCGTGAGTTAATTGATTGGTCGACTTATGTGCCAGAGAAGCCCAAATTCATTGGTCGCCGCTTATTTAAAAACTTTGCTCTGAGCGATATAGCTAAATATATTGATTGGACACCATTCTTCCAAACCTGGGATTTGGCTGGAAAATTTCCCGCTATTTTAGATGATGAGGTAGTGGGTGTTGAGGCTCGAAAAGTATTCGAAGATGCGAAAGCATTGCTTGATAAGCTGATAAAAGGCCAATGGCTCCAGGCTGATGCAGTTGTTGCTTTTTACCCTGCCAATACCATAGGTGATGACATTGTCTTGTATAGCGATGAATCTCGCGAGCACCCTTTATTTGTTTGGCACAACTTGCGTCAACAAGGCGAGCGACCTGTGGTTGATGGCATTCGTAGGCCTAATCGTTGTTTGGCAGACTATGTGGCTCCAAAAGACTCTGGTGTTGCCGATTATTTAGGTTGCTTTGCAGTAACTACTGGCCACGGTGTTGAAAAGAAAGTGGCTGAGTTTCAGGTCAAGCATGATGACTACAGTGCAATTATGTTGAAGGCATTGGCAGATCGATTGGCGGAGGCTTTTGCAGAATTAATGCACCATCGGGTGCGTACCGATCTCTGGGGTTATGCAACCGATGAAATTCTGAGCTACGATCAAATGGTTAATGAAGAATATCGCGGCATACGTCCTGCGCCTGGATATCCCGCATGTCCAGCTCATGAGGTTAAAGAAGACTTACTTCGGGTGATTGGTTCTGAGGATATTGGCATGACGTTGACTGAGTCCATGGCTATGAATCCTGCCTCAAGTGTTAGTGGCTTCTACTTAGCGCACCCAGATGCTCGTTATTTCAATGTTGGAAAAGTCTCTACAGATCAAATTGAGGATTTGGCAAAACGTCGAGGTGATTCAATTGAGAATGTCCGCCGCCAACTGGCTAGCTCGACTGATTAACGGCTGACTATCGGTGGGGTGCTTAGACGCCCCACATAACAGGCTCGTTTTTTGCTTTAGCCTGCTTCATCAGTTCTAAAAACGGATAAGCCCGTTGCCCAAGTCTGTCCGCTAGTTTGGGTTTTTCAGGTTTATCCTCATTTCCATCTTTAGCTTGAGACCGCTCCTCTAGGTCTTTAAGTATTGCAGTTTCAAGGGTGATGATGAGTTCTGGCAGTTGTTCTACTGTCAGAATTCCCCTAGACTCGAGGGGGCGACCCAAAATATCGAATATCCTCTTGGTTAGATCGGCCAGCATGATGACATCTGGACCCGCTTTGGAGCGAAATTGATAGATCATTTCGATAGCTTACCACCTGATAAACTCACTGTTCTATGTTGTTAACCAATAAAAATCATTTAATTGAAATGTTGAGCGCTGCTCTTCAGGGTATTGCTCAAGAGCGTAGCTTGGGGGAAGCCCCGCAACCTCGTTTAGAGCGTCCCAAGGCTATTGATCATGGCGATGTTGCCTGTAATATCGCGCTTCAACTTTCAAAGGCTTGGAAACTTAATCCACGGGAATTGGCGCAGGAATTGGTTGAGCGCTTACAAAAACAACCTGGTTTCAGCGATTTGATAGCCTCTTGTGAGATAGCTGGCCCTGGATTTATTAACTTTCGTTTAGCTAATGCGGCTAAAACGGCAGTAATCCAAGAAATTCTAAGTACTGGGCCAACGTTTGGCGAGCTTGCCAAGGGTCAGGGATCTGTAGCAAGCGCCATGATTGAGTTTGTTTCGGCAAACCCTACGGGTCCATTGCATGTTGGCCATGGCCGCCAAGCTGCCCTGGGCGATGCTTTGGCAAATTTATTGGCTACTCAGGGCATTGACGTGCATCGTGAGTTTTATTACAACGATGCTGGTGTGCAAATAGCCAATCTTGCCTTGTCTGTTCAAGCGCGCTTACAGGGCCTAAAGCCTGGTGATGCAAAGTGGCCCGAGCAGGCCTATAACGGTGAATATATTGCTGATATTGCCGTGGCATATAAGGCCCATCCAGATTATCGAGCTGATTTATCTGAGCAACAGCAAGTTGAAGAAATTAGGCAGTTTGCCGTAGCCTATTTGCGTAATGAACAAGATATTGATTTAAAAACTTTTGGCGTCAAGTTTGACTGTTATTACTTAGAGTCCTCTTTGTATACGGATGGCAGTGTTGGGCAAATTGTTCAGGACTTACAGGGCATTGGAAAAACCTATGAGTCTGAGGGAGCCCTGTGGTTAAGAACTACTGATGATGGCGATGATAAAGATCGTGTCATGCGCAAAACAGACGGAAGCTTTACCTATTTTGTACCCGATGTGGCATATCACGCTAGCAAGTGGCAACGTGGCTTTGAAAAAGTGATTAACGTCCAAGGTAGTGATCATCATGGAACTATCGCTCGTGTGCGCTCTGGCCTTCAAGGAGTTGCTCATAAGCGTGGTTGGGAGATTCCAAAAACCTATCCAGAATATGTCTTACATAAAATGGTTACCGTAATGCGTCATGGCGAGGAAGTCAAAATTTCTAAGCGTGCAGGCTCCTACGTCACCGTTCGAGACTTGGTAGAGTGGTCTGGTGGGGTTACGCCTGAGATGGATGCTGATCAACGTGAATTAGCATTGCAACGTGGTCGTGATGCCGTGCGTTTCTTCTTAATCTCACGTAAAGCTGATACCGAATTTGTTTTTGATATTGATTTAGCGCTGCAGCAAAATGACGAAAATCCCGTGTTTTATGTGCAATATGCACACGCACGAATATGTTCGATCTTGCAACAGTGGGGCGGAAGTGTTGAGGATTTAAAGCACGCTGACTTGTCCTTGCTGCAAAGCAAGGCCTCCGATCATTTATTGCGCCGCCTAGCGGAGTACCCAGAGGTGTTGGCGGATGCGGCCGCTGAGTTGGCTCCACATGCTTTGGCCTTCTACCTTCGTGATTTGGCTGGCGATTTTCATACTTTCTATAACGCTGATCGTGTGTTGGTAGATGATCAGGCTTTGAAGTTGGCTCGCCTAGCGCTTTTATCAGCCACTCGTCAGGTTTTAGAAAATGGCTTAAAACTGCTTGGGGTATCCGCACCTGCGAAGATGTAACGTGCAGATCATGAAGTGAAAATGTAAGATGAGGACATGATGAAAAAACCGAATCAACAAACTGGCTTCATTAAGGGCACAAGCTCCGAGTACGGCGGCACTATTCTTGGCTTTATTGTTGGTTTAGGTGTTGGTCTTGGTATTGCGTTTGTCATTGCTTTTTATCTTTCTAAAAATACTCCCCAAGAAAGGCCCGGAGTAAGAGCGCCCAATCTACCTTTGACTATTAAATCTGGTCCTGCCCCAGCCGAGGGTGAGGCCCCGGCGCCAGCAGGGCCCTTGGATTTAAATAAACAGTTACAGGGCAAATCTTCTGCCGCATCTGCAGCCAACTCTTCTGACCCAATTGGTGATTTAGTAAGAGGCAAAAAATCCGCAGAAGATTCAGCTAATTCTGGTGCCCCTCCAGTTGCCTCAAAAGCAGAGTCAATCTATTTCCTGCAAGTAGGCGCATTTAACAAGCGTGCTGATGCTGATGCGCAAAAAGCCAATTTGGCTATTCAAGGAATTCAGTCGCAGTTAAGCGAACTAACTAGTGATGGCAACACATTATGGCGCGTGCGCGTTGGCCCTTTTAATACGGTAGAAGATAGCAATGCTGTGCGGGATAAGCTTAATGGCATGAGTATTAAATCAACCCTTATCAAATCTAATAAATCATGATTTCTTTTCAAAGACGACTTTTTACTTTTTTCACCCTTGTTCTTTTAAGTGGTTTAGCAGGCGCTCAAAGCGCAAAGATTGAAGAGGGTTTTGAATACCGCGTTCTTCCTGTTGCTCAGCCAGTTGAGGCTAAAGGCAAGATTGAAGTTATTGAGTTCTTTTGGTATGGATGCCCTCACTGCTATGACTTTGAGCCTGATTTGAGTGCCTGGGTAAAGCGCCAACCTAAAGATGTGGTATTTCGTCGGGTACCAGTAGCATTCCGAGAAGACTTTATGCCGCATAATCAACTTTTTTATGCGCTTCAAGCAATGGGCAAAGGTGATGTTTTAAATGAAAAGGTGATGTATGCCATGCATAAAGAAAATAAGCGCCTTCTCACAGAGCCAGAGATTGCTGATTGGGTCGCTTCACAAGGGATTGATCGCAATACTTTCTTAGCCACTTATCGTTCTTTTGCGGTTGTATCTAAATCCCGTGCGGCTAAAGAGTTAGCTGATGCTTATCGTATTGATGGCGTACCAACTGTTGTCATGCAAGGCAAGTATGTCACTTCACCTTCAATCGCTGGATCTAAGGCTAAAGCACTTTTAGTAATGGATTATCTAGAAGAGAAGATCCGTAAAGATAAGTACAAATAATTTCTAGCTTCACTTATCAACTCACCGCTCTTAAATCCTAACGAAGCGGCGCACAATCCAAAAGTACAGCGGGTACGGCAAGATTCTGAGAAATTTTAAGAATCTTGTAAATCGTTTTGGAAAATGAATATCAAATTCACCCCTTTGAATCCCCCGCAGAATTTCCGTGGCAGCTTGCTTTGCGGTAATTAAAGCGGGCATTTCAAAATCATTTGTAGCGGTGGCTTCAGTGGCTACGAAGCCTGGGGAAATCATATGTACGCTAATACCTTGGGGTAATAAATCGTAATAGAGGGTTTCGCAAAAATTAATCAATCCTGCCTTGCTGGGACCATAGGTCAAGGCTTTAGGTAGACCACTATAGCCCGCTACACTTCCAACAATAGCAATATGACCGGAGCCGGCCTTTAGCATGGTGGGTAAAACGGCAGCTACGGTACGCATTGGCCCCAAGAGATTGGTATTAATGGTTTTTTCTGCTGCCTCAATAGTCAAGTCATTAGCCCGCATTGGGATGTATGCCCCAGAAACAAACAACAATAAATCTATTCCGCCCCAGCTATCTAGGATGGATTTATGGGCTTCTATAATTTCCAGTGGATTGGTTACATCAACGGGAATGATTAAGGATTGATTTGCTCCTGCTATTTTCGCTATCTCAATCAGTCGCTCAACTCGACGTCCGGAAAGGGCGACTTTTGCTCCTGTTAGGAGCAGACTTTGTGCGCAAGCCTCCCCAATGCCGCTAGAGGCGCCCACTATCCAAATACGTTTCCCGGAGAAGTTGTTTATGCCCGTTTGATTCATGCGCTAAGAGTGTTATTTCCGCCTGAATTGGCTTTATGACTAAGGGTAAATTGAACCACGTCAATATTGCGCTCAGAAAATCCCACCGCACAATATAAAAGATAGAAATTCCAAAGACGAATAAATGCTTCATCAAACCCGAGATTTTTCACATCTGCAATTTTGCTATTAAAAGCGTCCCGCCAAATACAAAGCGTTTTGGCATAGTCAATGCCAAATGCAAAATGTGAATCTATCTTTAGCCCCGCACGTTCTGCACCGGCCTTAAAGCTAGCGATGGATGGAAGCATCCCGCCTGGAAAAACATACTGTTGAATAAAATCAGTACTATTGCGGTAGCGATCAAATAAATCTTCAGCAATCACAATGGTTTGAATGCAAGCCTTGCCACCAACCTTGAGTCGCTTAGAAATAGTTTGAAAATATTCTGGCCAATGTTTTTCGCCAACAGCTTCAAACATTTCTACTGAAGCAATGCCATCGTATTGTTCTTGGCAATCTCGATAGTCCTGTAGGCGCACTTCAAAGGCTGGTGAATTCTCTTTTACTGCTTGATATTTCTGTAGGCGAGCTTCTGCAAAAGCTTTCTGCTCGGTGGAGAGTGTTAAGCCGGTAATCTTGTGACCATTAAGCAAGGCTTCTTCCATGACACCGCCCCAACCGCATCCGATTTCTAAAATGTTGCCACCAGGATTTAAATTTAATTGCTCAAGAATGCGGAGGATCTTAGCCCTTTGGGCATCAGCAAGAGTTTGTTTGTCACCCTGCGAAAACCAAGCGCTAGAGTAGCTCATTGTTGGATCCAGCCATAAAGCGTAAAAAGCATTGCCTAGATCGTAATGGGCATGAATATTTTTGCGACTTCCCGCTTTAGAGTTATCTCTGAGCCAGTGCTTGAGCCGGTAAACCAATGAACCAAGCTTGCTTCCATAAATCACCCTCTCTAAAATAGAGCGATTTCGAATGGCAAGCTCCAAGACGGCCTTCAGATCTGAAGTATTCCACTGTCCCCGAATATAACTTTCTGCAAAACCAATATCGCCATGAGAAAGCACCTGCTTAAATACCGACCACTCCAATATTTGAATATCTGCACCAGGCTTGCTATTAATATCTCCAAATTTTCTGATTTCGCCATTCGGTAATGTAAGCGTCAAGTAGCCAGTTTGAAGTTTAGATAGCAGACGTAATAATGTTTCCGTACTTAGGCGATGTGGATTTTGAGTGCGATTGAATTCAGAGCCCTGTCTTTGGGGTCTTGAAAAAATGAGGCGGGAAAGTAAAGATTGACCGGGACGATTCATTTGCTAACTTCGAATTTTGGTGGTGTGGGTTTAGAGTGAAAGGGTACACCTTTTAACCATAACCTCAAAGCCTGCCAATGGATTCTATACATGATTCCTAGACTCATCAGGGGGTAGCGTAAAAAAGCCAGATACAAGGATGATCGCGTCAAGATTTGGCTGGCCCCGCTAATGCTCGTGGAGATAATGGGTAAACCATCTTCATGAAGCTCAATTCGACAAACCGAGTGGGTTTTTGAAGTGCTTTCTTGGGGAAACAGAAACCGAAAATGGTATTCGCCTCGTGTCTCGCAAAAAGGGGAGACGTGAAAAACTTTATTGCTTACCAGCGTTTCGCCAGAGCGCAATACTTCACCAGAATCTTTGTGGAGTAAATAACAGTGACGCTCCCCAAAGGTATTATTCACTTCAGCTAAAACTGCTTGGACTTGACTATCCTTCCTTGTGCAAATCCAAAAGCTGACTGGGTTAAAAACATACCCTAGTACCCTTGGAAAGGTTTGTAGCCAAATCTCTCCACCGGGAATGAGAATTTGGTTTTCTCGTAATATGTCTTCTATCCATTCAAGGCAGTCGCCAGAACCCCTTCCATGGTCTTTATCAAAAAAGGCGAATAATTTATTTTTGTTATCACCTAAGCCATGTTTGCTGAGTAAATCCGCTTGAGTCTTTCTAGTGCGCATTGGAATGGATATAGTGAAGACGCCATACCCAAATGCATTTTTAGCAGGGCGCCAACGTTGGTGCTTAACAAGGCCAAAATTAATAGCTACTCGATGCATTTATTGAAAATCTTGTGTGGAGCTGGATGTTACTGGAGAGTGAATGCTCTCCAGTAAGTCTTTTGCTACTAGTTCTCCTGAGCGCAGGCCATCCTCATGAAATCCAAAGCCTGTCCATGCGCCGCAATACCAAATCGAATGATTGCCCTGGATGAGGGGTAATTTCTTTTGAGCCTGGATGGCGTTCATATCAAAGACGGGGTGAGAGTAATGAATCTCTGCATGAACCAGTTTGTGATCGGGCTCGGTCAGGGGATTCAGGCTTACGATGATTGGCGTCTTCTCAAGCGCTTTTGGTAAAGGTTGCAATCGATTAATAAAATAATTGACGCTGACATGTTGTTGAGATGTTGGGGAGACGCCTGATTTAGCAGTGTAATTCCAGGCTGCCCAACAATGCTCAGCTTCAGGTAAGAAATTCCTATCTGTATGAAGAAGGGCTCGATTCTTTTGGTACGGAATTGCCGCTAATATATTTCTGGCATCTTGATGAATGCCATGCACCAAATCTAGTGACTGATCACTGTGACACGCCATCACGACTTCATCAAACCATGTTGAACCATCGGAGCTGATAACTTCAACTTGAGATCGATCATCTGTGCTGGCATTAACCCGCACTACAGCAGCGCGAGTGATCTTGACTTCATGCTGCTCAAGAATACTCACGAGGCGCTTGACATATTCGCGTGATCCACCTTCTATGGTTAGCCATTGCGGCCGATTTTGGATTTGCAGTAAACCATGGTTATGACAGAAACGCACCATCGTATGAATCGGAAACTCTAGCATCTGCTCCACCGAGCATGACCAAATTGCCCCAATCATGGGAAGAAAGTAATTTTCTTTAAAGCTTTGGCTAAAGCGATGGCGATTTAAAAAATCAGCAATACATTCATCGGGCTCTAAAAAATCTTGATCTGCGCCAATCTTTTTATGTGCAAGTTGGGTGGCTAGTTTATTAAAACGTAAGATGTCATAGGTCATTCTCCAAAAGGAGGGTGAGAATAAATTAGATCTTTGTCCAAAAAACGAATTCAGATTGTTTCCTGCCCATTCAATTTTCTTTTGTTTTCCGGATTTTTTTGTTGTCGCTATGGATACCGAGAAAGACATTTCAGAGTCCACAACAGGGGCGTGAATTTCCTCAAAAAGGCGCACAAGGCGAGGGTAGGTTTTGCGATTAAACACTAAAAATCCAGTATCAACCCCATGAGTCATTTTTCCATCGGGGGTTTCTAAGGACATATCTATGGTGTTGCTGTGGCCGCCAATATGATCCCCGCCTTCATAAACGGTAATTTCAATATTTGGATCTTGTCTGAGTGCGTATGCACATCCAAGGCCAGAGATTCCAGCCCCAACGATCGCAATCTTTTTCTTTCCCACTAATTTCTCTCTTCTAATAATTTTTCGATAGCGCCCGTAATGCTTTCGCTGGTGGGCTTGGTGATGCTGCCAAATGAATCCACAACATTGCCATTGCGATCAATTAAGTATTTGTAGAAATTCCACTTTGGCGTTGTGCCAGTTTTAGTAATGAGCATCTTGAATAAAGGGTTTGCATTGGCTCCGCTCACAACGCTTTTTGCAAACATCGGAAACTTAACGTCATAGGTATTTTTGCAAAAGTCAGCGATTTCCTTATTGTTACCAGGCTCTTGTTGTCCAAAATCATTAGAGGGAAAGCCGAGAACTACAAAGCCTCGATTTTTATATTTCGCATAAAGCTTCTCTAGGCCCTCATATTGACTGGTAAAACCACAATAGCTGGCGGTATTGACCACCAAAATTACTTGTCCTTGGTATTGACATAAGCTTTGGGGCTGCTCATCCTGCAAACGAGGGAAGGTATGTGAAAGTAACGCGCTACAGGACGTTGGGGCAGCGATTGCTTGGCTCATTGTTGGTGGCAAGAGCATAAAGGCAAAAATCCATAGTACGAAAAAGCGCATCACGTAATGCCTTGTTGTTGGGGTTGGGATGTGCTTAAGTCTAAGACATTCTGAGGATTATCGTTGGGCGTGCTGCAAAGCTATTAATATTGAGCAATGAACACATTACCCCCGCCATCTTTTGAGTCTAAAGTTTGCCATCTTGAGGAGTTGCAGGCTCGTATTGCGAAGCTCCCACGACCCCTAGTATTTACAAATGGCGTGTTCGATATTTTACATCGTGGACACGCTAGTTACCTTGCTCAAGCCCGTGAGTTAGGGGCGAGTTTGGTTGTTGGTGTGAATTCTGATGCTTCTGTGAGAATGTTGGGAAAGGGTGACGATAGACCCATTAACCTAGAAGGTGATCGCCAGGCTCTATTGGCCGCCTTGGCTAGCGTTGATCTCGTGGTTGAATTCACCGAGCAAACGCCTGTTAATCTGATTGCAAAAATTCGCCCAGATATTTACGTTAAGGGTGGAGATTACGAGATTGATTCCCTGGAAGAAAGTCGACTTGTAAAAACCTGGGGAGGGAAGGCGGTGGCTATTCCCTTTGTTTATGAGCGCTCTACAACTACCCTGCTCGGTCGAATTCGTTCTTAAGGATTTTGCAGTAACCAAGCCCAAATACCACGAAGGACTAGATTTTCAGTGTTTTCAATCGATGGCAGGAGTGGTTCGGTCAGTTTTTTGAGTTCAACCGCTAAAACTTTACTGTTGCCACCATCTAAGCAAATACTCCCAATGGGATGATGCATCTCTTTAGCAAGTTGTAGGGCACGTAAGATTGCGCCGATTTGGGCTGCTTCACACCCTTCTGTGATGGCGTTATTGGTATTGAGGCCAAATGCAAGGGACGGCTTTAAATCATGAACCTTTGTAGCCAGAGGAAGTTGCGCCGTATTACTTTGAAGGCTATCTAGCATCAAACTGAGGCCTGGAAGTATCCAGCCGCCGTAATGAACCCCATTACCACCTAGTAAATCGATTGTGGTGGCGGTACCAGCATTGATGATGAGGGTATTGCCGCTGGATAGGGCGCGCGCGCCAATTACGGCCGCCCAGCGATCGGCGCCAAGTTTGGCGGGATCTTCATACAAAGTACGCATTCCCTTGTATTGACTATTTCCACTAAATTGTTTCCATGAAACATCCTCCCACTGAGGAAAGATCGTCTGGAGCTTGTCGATTGCAGCGGTGCCTGCAACACAACAAAACCCAATGGCATCTGGCTTAGGCATCGTTTTTGTAATGTAATCCGCTAATTCGGCGCAATGGGCTGGTGATTGGAGAGATTTACTGCTAATAGAGCCAGAATAAGACCACAATTTTTTATTACGATCAGAGGGGTTTTGAGTTGATTCAACAGCCGCCCATTTCAAGCGTGTATTTCCTATGTCAAATAATAGATAAAAACTCATGATTGAACTCGCATGGAAACGTCACCTGCATGGATTGTGAGCATTTTCCCGTTTTGGTCCAAAATAAGAGCGCCAGTTTTATCTACACCGGCTGCCTGACCATAAATAGATTCTTTGCCTACCCCGGTAATGTTTACCGCTAGATCTTTGTAGGCATCCCACTCATTCCATTGGGCTTGGTAGGCATTAAATCCAACCCGTTCAAATTCGGGCAAATATCTTTCAAAGGCTTCAATAAGCTTTAACCATAAAACTTCAATATCTGGGAGTGGGGCATTTTCTCGTTGCAATTGATCAACTGCGCTTACTTTTTGAGCTGATGAGCCCTCTAGGCGGTTTTCAATGGATGGAGCATTACGTAAGTTTAGGCCTACCCCAATGACCATCCAAGTGGGATCATTGGCTTTAGCCTGGCCACCCTCTATTAATATGCCACCGAGTTTGGCATTGTTTAGCAATAAATCATTAGGCCATTTGAGTCGCAGGCCTTGTGCATAAAGTTGAGATTGTTCAAGATGGAGTGCTGCGGCAATTCCGGAGATAACTGCTAGACCTACTACTAAACTCAGGCCCGATAGGTCCTTGGGACTTTGTTGGAACGGGTAAGCATAAGAAAAGCATAGCGTGTCATTGGGGTTAGCAAGCCATGATCTGCCAGCCCTCCCCTTGCCTGAGGTCTGTTTATAGGCAATCCGGGCAATAGGATCGGTTAATTGACCTGCGCGCCAGCGCCCCAATAGATCGTCATTGGTAGATTGTGTTTCTGCCACTCGTTCAAGGATGCAATTCATGCTCATTTCGCCATTGTAGAAAGGTCTGACCTAGAATTAGGGAATGCATCAAGAAGATCAGCGTCCGCGTAAGTTTATATGGCCCCATCAGGCCATGCCTTTAGCTAGGGCTATCAGCTTAAGTTATGCCATATTGATCTTATATGTCAGTTTGAATCCTTTTGATTTTGATTTTCAGAATGGCGTTTCATTTTGGGCGTGGTTAGATGCTCCTTTACCGCGATTTATTACCCTATTTGATGTTTCCGTCAATATTCTTGCGTATATTCCCTTAGGTTTCTTATTGGTTTTTGCCGCCTACCCCCGTTGGCGTAATTTTGTCGCCTTGGGGATAGCCATCACCTTTGGTGCCATTTTGGCTTTTAGTGCTGAAACTCTCCAAACATGGTTACCAACCCGTATTCCAAGTCAAACGGATTGGTGGGCTAATGTTCTGGGTACTTTGCTTGGGGGCTTGCTGGCAATACCTCTAGGCCCACAATGGTTATCTGGAAGCGCTATACGTCGTCGCTTTGATAAATGGTTTGGTTTAAATTGGACCGCTTGCGCTCTATTCCTCCTGTTTCCTTGGTCACAAATTTATCCACAAAGTTCTTGGTTAGGAACGGGTGTGTGGGGACATCATATTTTTGGATCCATTGACTGGGGGACTACCGCAATCAATCAGGTGGCTCAGGAGACCTTGATTACCGCCACATGCTGGTTGGGCGCAGGCTTGCTACTCTCTTTAGGAATGCGCACTAAAGCGCTTCAATGGCGCATCTTAAATGGCCTTCTTTGCCTTACGGTTTTACTTAAAATCTTGTTTACAGGGCTTCAGTTTGGGGTGGAATTTAGTTTTCTTTGGCTAACCACTGGTGCTATGTGGGGCATGGTCATGGGCAGCATAATTTTGAAGTGGGCACTGCAATTGTCAAATGCCACCAAATTTTGCATGGCTTTGTTCTGTCTCATGAGTGCCACTATCGCAGTGAATCTTCTGCCTGATAATCCTTACTTTATATTGACCATGCGACATTGGCGGCAGGGCCGCTTGCTTCACTTTAATGATCTTATGCAGTGGGTTTCAGTAGTATGGTTGCCTATGGCTTTATTTTGGGTTATCCGAGATAAATTGATCTATAAGTCTCACTCCTAAATTTTTGATAAATATGAGCTTCCAACACCACTTATTTTTTTGTTTGAATGAGCGCAGTAACGGCGAAGATTGCTGTGCGCAACATAATGCATTTGCTTTGTTTGACTATGCAAAAAATCGTGTAAAAGAGCTTGGACTCTCTGGACCAGGAAAGGTTCGGATAAATAAAGCGGGTTGTTTAGATCGCTGTGCTGATGGCCCCGTCTTGGTAGTTTATCCGGAGGGAGTTTGGTATACATTGGTAGATGCGGAAGATGTAGAAGAAGTCATCCAGTCTCACTTAATTCAGGGGCGCCCAGTAGAGCGTCTAAAGTTGGTTTAGAAAGTTGCATCATGAATAGCCGTACAAAATTAATTTACATTGATGGTGTGGTTGGTCAAATTGAGATGTCTATTGACCTTCCTGATGAATTGAAAATCAATCCTGATTTTGCAGTCCGTGGATTGGCTTTAATTGCTCACCCTCACCCATTGATGGGTGGCACCATGGATAATAAAGTCGCACAGACCATCGCGCGTACCTTCAATCAATTGGGCTATATCAGCGTTCGCCCTAATTTTCGTGGAGTGGGCGGGACAGTTGGCGTACATGATGATGGCGTGGGTGAGTTAGACGACCTATTGCATGTCACGGATTGGATGCGCACCCCTTCGAGCTGGTCTCAATTTTCGGCAACTCAAAACCAGGCTTGGATTGCTTTTGCAAATACTCTTCCTTTGGTTGTTTCAGGGTTTTCATTTGGTAGTTTTGTGGGTAGCCATCTCGTTCAGCGTTTGGCCGATCTAGGACGTCCAGCAGAGCGATTGGTGATGGTTGGTAGCGCTGCTGGTAAGTGGGTGTTGGCCCAAGTGCCAGCTGATACGATTTTGATTCATGGTGAAGTGGATGAAACAATTCCATTGATTGATGTATTGGATTGGGCAAGACCTCAAGAACTTATTGTTCAAGTTGTTCCCGGTGCCGATCACTTCTTTCATCGTCGCTTGCATTGCATTCGCAACATTATTACAAGTGCATGGTTAGGGATGACTGACCATCGCAAAAATTAAAGATATAGGAGCAAAAATTATGGCTGAAGAAATCTCTCTCATTGAATATCCGTCTATTTTTCCAATCAAGGTTATGGGAAAGTCTCACCCCGATTATCTTCCTGCGATCTTGCATATTGCACATCAATTCGATCCTACATTTGATGAGAGCAAAGTTGAGCAAAGGCCTTCAAAAGATGGAAACTACTTAGGTATCACCTTGCCAATTAACGCGACAAGCAGAGAGCAGTTGGACGAGCTTTATCGAACTTTATCTACCCACCCAATGGTCAGCATGGTTTTATAAAGCTCCATGACAATTGCTCATTAAATGGCGATCTTAGTAAAGCATCTAGGTCTTGCGGATTACGCTTCAACATATGAAGCAATGCGATTATTTACGCAGCAAAGAACCAGTGATACTGCTGATGAGATCTGGGTCTTAGAGCATCCTCCTGTCTTTACGCTTGGTCTTGCAGGTAATGCAAGTAATCTGCATTCACCTACTAATCAGATCCCTCTGGTACAGGTAGATCGTGGCGGCGAAATTACCTATCATGGCCCAGGGCAAATCGTTGTATATCTTTTATTGGATCTTCGCCGTTTATCTGTTTTTGTTAAAGAATTGGTTTTCCGAATAGAGCAAGCCGTGATCAATACCCTTTCTGATTTTGGTCTTTTGGCTGAACGGCATCTGGGTGCACCAGGTATTTATGTGGCAGATCAAGTTGGAGTGCCATTGGAATGGCGCGGGGCAAAGATAGCTGCTTTGGGTCTAAAAGTGTCAAAAAGTTGCTCTTATCATGGCTTAGCCCTGAATGTCGCAACAAATCTAGAGGCTTTTGGGCGTATTCATCCCTGCGGATATGAGGGTTTGAAGACGGTTGATATGCAAACTCTCGGGATCAAGGACAATATAGAAATTATTAGTCAAACGCTTTTAGGGCACTTACAAAAGCAACTTATTTCATCATGACCATAGATAAATCAGAAAAAGAGACAAACGCAGAAATACGGCAGGATTTGAATTACGATGCTTCTCGTAAACAGAAGTCGAGTGAGAAAACTGCACGTATTCCTATCAAGATTGTTCCGTTGGAGCAGGTGCTTAAAAAACCTGATTGGATTCGGGTGAGGGCTGCCTCAGGTAATTCGCGTTTCTCCGAAATTAAAAAGATTTTGCGCGAGAATGATTTAGTGACCGTTTGTGAGGAGGCGAGTTGCCCCAACATTGGTGAGTGCTTCGGCAAAGGCACCGCTACTTTCATGATCATGGGTGATAAGTGCACTCGACGCTGCCCTTTTTGCGATGTTGGTCATGGTCGCCCAGATCCCCTGGATCAAAAAGAGCCCTCTAATTTGGCGCGAACTATTGCCGCATTAAAGCTGAACTATGTGGTGATTACTAGCGTGGATCGAGATGATTTACGCGATGGCGGTGCAATGCATTACGTAGATTGCATTTCTCAATCAAGAGAGTTATCACCAGCCACACGTATTGAGGTATTGGTTCCTGATTTTCGTGGGCGCTTAGATAAAGCCTTGGATATTTTCTCCGAGCATGCGCCCCAAGGTTTGCCTGATGTCATGAATCACAACTTAGAAACAGTGCCTCGCCTTTATAAACAAGCGCGTCCAGGCGCCGATTACGCACATTCCCTTAAGCTCTTAAAGGATTTTAAAGAGCGCTTTCCAGGTATTCCTACTAAGAGTGGTTTGATGGTTGGCTTAGGCGAGACGGATGAAGAGATTTTGGAAGTCATGCGTGATATGCGTTCGCACAATATAGATATGTTAACTATTGGCCAGTATCTAGCACCATCGGGCCATCATTTGCCCGTGCAGCGCTATGTACATCCTGATGTCTTTAAGCGTTTTGAAGAAGAGGCTTATGCAATGGGCTTTTCGCATGCTGCTGTTGGTGCCATGGTTCGCTCTAGCTACCATGCCGATCAGCAGGCGCATGAGGCCGGAGTTGTCTAAAATTAGCGTACTGAAAAACTGCTTAGTAGTTACAGCTTTATTTTTATGTGTTGCCTGTAGCCCTAAATTAGATTGGCGTACGGTTCAATCCCCTCAAGAGGGCTACGTCGCATTATT